>Ga0214542_1000907_pt1 | contig 57773 bp, 25 predicted proteins | sample CNSS1metaG_FD_160096 | JGI IMG/M metagenome (GOLD analysis project Ga0214542, IMG submission 160096) | Root nodule microbial communities from cowpea collected in UCLA plant growth center, Los Angeles, California, USA - CNSS1 | ecosystem: Host-associated > Plants > Roots > Nodule | place: USA...
TATATATATATATATATATACAGAAAGCTTGTACTAAAAATTTTGCTCTAAAACTGGTTACAAAATGGATTTCATTTATTCTGAAATATTTCCAAAAATAATGTTTTGAGAAACTTATTCCAACAGATTTTCAGATTAGATAATTCAAAAGTTACTTTAATAAAGGATAAAATATTCATTTTCAAAGTTATGGGATATAGTTAGAAATTGGGAAAGTGCAGAAAGAAAGAGACTAAATTTGTCGGTGTGTATGGGCCCAATACTTTATGGAGATCCACAAAAACACAATTCAGGTTCGTAAAGGTTCTGGAGTAAACAATGATAGGGTTTTTCTTCCTGCACCCCCAATTTTTCCTCCTATCCCAACTTTTTTATAATTTCACTCTTACCCTTTTGGTTTGTAGTTATCGACTTTCAGAAACCGAAGTTATTGGCTTTCAGAATCCAGTGTTACCGGCTTTCAAAATCCGGTTTTATCGATTTTCAAGATATTAACAGTGACGAAACATGAATAAAAATTTTAGGGGTGCCAAATTTAATTTTTTTATATATAAATTAATTTTCTAGTTAAATAAAAAAATCTTCATTTTCTTAAACCATTTTCGTAGAGTGATTCACGTATGTACTTTTCAATTTTTAATATTTCTAAATCATTAAATTCACACATTTGTTATATAGACGACGTTAGATTTAACAAAATTGACCAATTCTTCACGGAATGAGATTATGGTTTTAACTTTAGAATTTAAAATACATGTGTTGTTTGTATAAAAAATGAGACAATAAAATTTCATTATCAATTTTAGTTTGTTATTATAAAAGAATTAAGAAAATTGTTATATATGATTATTATTAATTAGACTATAGCATCAATTTGAAATAAATTTTCTTCATATTGACGGAAACAAATGTTAAAGTGGTCATATAAATTTTAGGATGAGAAACAATTATTAATATTTTGTTTTTAATATATACAAGAGCGTTAGACCATGTGTCCAAGTCGTCTATCATAGTTATTTTATAAATAAAAACATTATTTAATGTGATATTTAATTGTTTAAATTTATAAAAAGATTATTTATATGAGAATTATTTTTATTTATAATTTTTTTTAATTGTAAACACTCATTTACGTGAAATCTACATTAAGATAGTAATCTTATTTTTATGCTGTAATAAATTTTCATTAAAATGCTATTTTTATAATATATTTAAAAATAAATAAATGGTTTAAAAAACTATAAAGGCAATTAAAATTTTTAAGACCGTTATGCCTCGCTATTAACGCGCAAATGAGAGGGTCCCTTCCTTACTCCAATCCTCAGTATATATACGACACTCCCTTGCGATCTGCCATATCCCGTCTTAGCCCCTGCATGCGAAATTAGGGTTTCTCATTCCTTTCTCTTTCTTTAACAGTTCCAACCCAAATCCAGCGTAGGCTTCTTTATCTGGTCGGTGCGGATTACTTCCATTCCCATTCGACTCGTTCCCTTGAAGCAATAGTTATTTGTGTTGTTCTTTAATATCTTTTCCACAATCCATTGGTTTTGGGAGCAAACAGAGCAACTAAATTCATTTTTCTACCAAAGGTTTGGTTTTTTATTGTGGGTCTGTTTTTTTTTTTGTCGATTGGATAACCTCGGTTGCAATATTTTCAACTGTGATGAGTCTACAGACCTGTAATGATTTGCGGCTATGATCGCAAACATTATTGAACATCTAAGGGACTGAGTTGTTTATTTTTTGCTACCAGTTTCTTTTTTAATGATTTTACGTTTGGTTAGGGGTTAGAGTTTTTCGTGTGTAGAATCAGTGTGTTTCGGTTTTTATGTGTATTGCTCTTTATTCGTGTTTCAATTGGGTGTTAATCTTGGAAGGCTTTAATTTTCTTTGAGATTTTCGCTTGCACTTGTTTTAAGTGTTTTGCGTTGTTTAATTTAAGCCGAAATGCGTGTTCCCCTCGCTATCCATAGTTGCAATTTGATGCTGCATTTGGACGTCGGGGAACTAAATCCCCTTTTTTGGTGTTCATAATTTGAGGGTTATTCTTGTCATTTTCCATCTATTGATTTTATGTCTATAATTTTTTGCTTTCTTGGTTTGAGATCTATCTTGATTTGAATTTTGAATATTTGTAGATTAGGATGAAGCTAAATATATAATCCAACACTTGATCTGAGTAATTACGAGTGATGGTAAAAATAATTAAATGCTTCTGAATCTGCATATTTTTTGAAGCAAGCATGCTTGCACAGTTTCATCGGTGCCATTACTCTTTACAATCATCTGTTGTCTTGCCACCTTAAAACCAGTTTTGAGGATGTTTTTGCCCGTCTCTTAATACATACATTTCTACTCCTACATTTTGACATTTTGACCTAATATGGTATGGTTATTGCACAAGTGTATCTCTGTGTAGATTCTTTTCGATCACTTCTAATCTCAGTTGGAGGAGGATGCATATGCATCGCATAATAATTTGTATTTTGGGTTGTTGAAACGCTGTTTTGTCGGTTTTTGTTACATCATGTGATGAAATTGGAAAAATCTTAGGACACCTTCCTACACAGCAGAATACTGCTGTGGATGAGATTGAATTTTCCTTTCTGATGATGTAATTAAATCTTTACTTCACACACTTTGATGGATTTGGTTGATGGATACCCTGAAAACAGGTAAAGGTATGGTTACCCGATCTGATCAGTACCAGTGACACCAAGCTTACTTATTAGTAAAATCAACTTGCTTCTATTTGTGGGACAGACTGTTAAGCCAGTTAGTTATTCACTTCGGTGTCTAACAAAATAAATAGGCATGGCATCCTCTAGCTCAGCTAGTAAAAGAAGCAATTCAGTGAAAGCGGGACCCGTTAAAAGGATTTAGCTGTTTTGCCGACCCGCTATTCCTTCTTTTCTTTTATGTTGCAGTGAATTTTTTAATCAACTTGTAGATGTATAAGATGGTTACTCATTCATCCACCCTTGCCTATCCGGGTATATTACTACTCGTCTACTTCTTTCCGTCCTTTGCTGCAGAAAACATACATGATCAGTAAAGAACTAGAGATGGTACCATTACTACTGACTTTCTTACTGTTGATGCCCCATTCAAAAAGAAAGGTGTGAAGCTACAGATGCCATTGTTTCCACTGTAGCGGATGTATTCTGTGTACTTGTACTTGTACAATATCTCATGTTTCGGTGTAAGTTCCGGTAGTTGGAGAGGAACTCCTCGATATCCCAGTAATTAATGCTTCTACGCTCTGCAATCCGTTAAATGATAAATAGACTAGTCTCTTTATAGCAGAGAACCCACAAGCTTTGGAAAGAGTGGAAGCAATGAGTTACGGAGTCCCCAGAAAGTTAATTAGGATCTGCCGCTGAACCAGTTATCCCGTCCCTTACGATCAGTAATCGATATCCCTTACTGCGTAGACGAAGATGAAAGAAATCCCTCTTATCACCATCATGCCCCCTTAGCTTCTTACTCAAGGTCACTTCGCTTCCTCTTTTCATTTATGATAGCACTGCGCTTTTTTAGCTTTAGCTTTTTGGGAATTAACCCGCGTCGTTAAAAGGTTATTAAAGGCCCTGGTAGTTGATCCAATAGTTAGAAAATAGTGAATGAACAATTATTCATTCACAAATAGACGAAGAATTCGTCGTTGAACAACGATCACGATTGGATATATTGTTCTTGAATCTCGTCGGCTCAATCGGCCAGGCGGGAACCCAGAAGATGAATTGGAATTGGTTAGCCTGCTAAATTGTTAGCCAGTTAAAGTAGGAATCTTTCACCCCTTTCCATCTAGTACGTAGTAGGAATCGTCAACCAACCCTCTTCCAAGGGGATAAGATGGTGTTATCGGTGTGGTCTCTGTTCCTCGTTAATAGAAGCAACTTTAGTATCAACGGTGTTGAACGGATCAACAAATTTTGAGTCTTTCTAAAAATGGTTTAATTATTTGAATTGATACAATACTGACACGTCGCAAACAAAAGAAGTAGCGTTGGCTTGAGGCATAGGAAGGAGTTGACTGATTCTCGATGCTTGCACCGTTTAATCGTGCTTTGTATTTCTATTCATAAGTTTGGTAAAGCCCTATATTCCATTCTCTCAATATCACGTCAAAGAAAGCTTCTAAAACAAGGTTAAATGCACAAACACGAATTGGATTAGATTATTAGTCTTCTTCAGGCCTCCGTTTTTCTTTGAAACGCTATCAATTCTATAGCAAGACTCGTTTGGTTCTATACTTGAGTTGATAGGTTCGGTTTTAGTTCACACCAAAAATGGATCTGGTCGATTCATAAGTATATTTTCCCTTTTGTTATGTTTAGTTTGAACTATTGACTTGACTTATTGGATCTGCATCTAAGGTAGAAGTAAGATTTCCTCTTCGCTTTCTAGTTCCTGAGTTATAAAAGCTCTTCGATCTCTAATCAGACCGGCCTAGTGAAGCAGTTTTCAACTCAAGGCGAAACGTCAGCCTATGTTCTTTGCCCGGTCAAGTTTTGGGAATAGCAGATATCATAGTAATGAATAGCATTTCTGGGATCTAGATCTCCTGTCGATAGTCATAGTAATGAATACCAATGCAGGTCCAACATTTCATTCTTTCTGTTAGGGATTCGATTTAAATTGTATATATGAAAGAGGAATGTGAACCGAGCAATCAGATAGTCAATATTTGATAGCATCAATCTAGCTATCACCTCGTGGCAAGTTACAAGCTACCTATTTCTTTCGAATAAGCTTGGATACACAACTTCATTTCCCCTGATCTTACAACGCAAAAAAGAAAAAAAGAGTTTATTCATCTGCATCTGCAAACAGACAGTCCTAACTGTATTGATTCGAAAACCTTCCATGAAAGATGTTTAGGCCAAATTCTGTCTATTGGGCCTAAAGGCAATACCTCCCATACTGCCCCTCCTTACCTATATAGGGTCGCGAACTTTATTTATATTGTCATTACTGTGTACAGTAATGTTGAACACCAACCCAATCTTCATGTTTTGTTCATATACTTGTTTTCACACATAGGAATATGTAGGCAGGAAAAACGGCCCTTATAGACTAAATAGAAGGAGCCTTCTTATTATGTACATGAGAAACTAGTCCAAGGACCCTCTCAGCTTTACTCAAAACGACTATCTGGGTCGATGCCTAGTCATCCTTATGTTCATTCTTCTTATTTTCCGAACGCAATTTTCAATGAAAGATGCAAAGTTTGGTATATAGGAGTTTTTTGTGGATTAAAAGAGATAAACCCCAACAAGATTAAATAGTGGACTGTTGGATAGACTAGTTAGTGAGCCGAGGTAGATCTTTGTGGGGTCCCCTTCTTTGAACTTAAAAATGGCAAGAGTACCGGTTGTATGTAAGTAATAAATATATTTTTCTTTTCACATAGATTTGTGCAAGCTTTATGATATAAGAACATTAAAAGATGCAAGCACTTTGATGCTCAACTCAAAAAGTGATTTGATATGAGGCGTATGTAGTAAAGTGAGAATAGCATACCTCTTTGTAGGCACTAAACCCTAATTTGTATTGTTCACTTGGCAAACATATTATTATTTGTGGGTCGTTCGCATTAAGGATTAACTTTTTTCTTTTTGATTAAGATTGCATTTGTAAGTTCTTTTCTTATGGATTGAAAATGTTCATCTGTACCTTGTCAATGATAAATTCTTTTCTTATTGACTTAGATTGCTTGTATGTAACTCAACTTTTTTCCTTATTGACTAAAATTTCTCGTATGTATCTTGTCAATGATCAATTCTTTTCATATTTAGTGGGATTACGTGTTGCTCGTCTGTACATCATCGTCCTTACTCAACTGGCCATTATTGGATCGGGATATACCCGACCAGGCGGTGGGCTGAGATGTACTTGATCTCTACACCATGTTGGCCTCTTTTCCTTTGCTTGTTGGATTTGTGCATGCGTCTCCTTCCCTCTCCCTAGGGCTTGGATGTGGTTGTCCTTTTCACGTACAGAAGGGTCGGGATATGGTCGACCTATTACCTATACACCAACCTTTTCCCCCCAAGTCTCGTAGTGAACGAAGTGAAACAAGAGTGTGGTTGGTCGAGATGTTGCTGCCATTAATATCTAGTGAGATGTGTGAAGATGCGTTGAAAAAGGTATTGACTCGGCTTGCCATTTGATGCTAATTTGTCATAATGATGGGATGTTGTAGGTAGGATTTTTAAAGGAAGTGTCCCGACATTAGATGGAGTTAAATCCCACTTTGTCAAGGATGCCTATCGTTGCAAAGGTAGTCCACTATAAATATGGGTGGGGTCTTGATGTTGGAGTAAAGGATTAACTTAAGAAATGTGCCAGCCTTTAGTCGAGTGTATCCTGCATCACACTACTCTAGATATGTCATCCTCTTCTGCTTATTATCCTTCCAATAGGCATAATATAGTGATATCGTTTTGGTGCGGAGGAGCTTTCGTCCCTGCACCATCCGAGGTATGAGTGGGTAGATCCTCGAGTGAAACTCCCTTTGTCTAGGGTTGGCAAGTCCACTACCATAGCTGTCATTCGTAAAAAATATAATATTATAGATGACATAGTATTGATTTGCAGATTGAAACAAGATCATGTGGTCGTGACGCTGCCAACATGTGTCTTGCCTGAGATGTGCCCGACAATCCTGGCTAAGATGTGGTCGGCCTCCTGTCTTCCTAGGTCAGTAAGTCAGCCTTTAATTTATCTATGTGGGGGATCATCTAGGATGATCATATTGTGTCATATTTATTTTATCAATGTGGGGGATCATCTAGAACGATGAAGCTTCCTTTCCCATTGATACAAATATTGGGGATCATCTAGTTTGATAAAGCTTCTTTCCCATAGAGAAAATACTAAAAAAGTATTTGATTGATTAACTTAACTTAAATGCGTGTGTGCTTTAGCGATGAAAATGCGTCAATTTAAAACCTTTTTGACCAAAATTCTTCTTGACCAACCCACAAATCGTTCGTAAGAAGTCTGAAAATTAACTAGATCTGAGGCGTTCTAGGTTGCTGGAATAAGAACACTTGACAAGTGTTCCAATCTGTATGTGCACTTACCCACATCTTCCTTGACACGTAGTGACCCTTCCTAGTTGGCCGAGAATTTCCTCTAGTGTTTCCGGGCAGCACTTACTATTCGCCACACTAGATTTACCTAGTGAAAAGACTTGGGTTTGATTTTGGTATCGTAGCGACGTTGGGCTCTTTCCTTGGTGTATGGGTCTTTCTCTCAAGATGTTTGCGTAGCATTTGCGCGCAATTGGTTGGTCTACATGTACAATGATTATGTCTCCCGAAGTTGACAAAAATTTCATAGTTAGGTGATATGTGAATATCATCACACAAAGCATGTTCAAAGAAGGTCTCCCTAGCAAAATATTATAAGAGATATGAGTGTAAACAATAAGGTATCAAATTTTTATCATTAACGTTTGTTAAATCAGATTTGTCTAATAATCCAAATTGATTAATGAGTCTTTCACTTGGTTAGGTTGAATCTTGAAAGTATCTTTAAGTCTTATAATCCAATTAATCAATTTTGCAGTTCTGTGTTAATGGACTGTTTAAAAGTAATCAAGAAAGATTGTAAGAGAAGAGAAAGAATCAAGACACAAAGGTTTATACTGGTTTGATTCAAGATGAATCTATGTCCAGTCTTCTCCTAAGTAAACCCACATAGGAGGATTCCACTACCTCAATTAAGTTCCAAGAATTACAAGAACATCTATATAATCCTAGAACCTAAAAACAAGGATCTTGATCTACCAATCAAGAACTCCCCCTAGGAACAATGCCTCTACACAATTGCACCTAGGCCTTCACCTCACACAGTGAAACAACAATATTCAGAAATACAATCAGAAGGAATCAAGAAACGAATACACCTATTGTAGTGCAAATTTTTGAATTTGCTCCTAGATTCAAGCTAGACCCATCAAGGTTGAATCAACCCTCAATCTCCTTGAATCCTCACTTGAATGATCTTTAGGAATGCTTGAGAACTCTATGAATCTCAGAAGGCAGTTTCTCAGAATGCTCTTCAGTGATTTGTAACTTTTCCACACTTGAAACTGATTTTGAAAACAGCTTTTATACAAAGTTCTTTGTTGTCATTAATGGATTAGGAATTTACCTAATTGATTATCGTGAGGGTATTTACACTGTCTTAGTGCAGTTCCCTCAACTAATCCATTAGTTAAATGACTAATCAATTTATGACTGCACAAGTAAGAGTGTGATGGTCAATTACAACTTAGTGCAGGCTTGTGTTACATGTGATAATCTCATATTGACAGCCTAACTTAAACATGATTAATTCTACATTGTTAAACATCATCAAAACTATCTTCATTTAGGTTGAAGTAGCTCCCCCTTTCAACAACGTTGTTCTCCCTGCTCCAAATTTGGTGAATAAATCAATGTAGCCCTTTGTATTCATTCGCTCTGAGTATTGCTGGATTTCTGCCTCCGAAATTCTTAACTTTTTGAAAGTGTCCTAGTATAGGATATCCATCGAATTATGCTGGTCCACCAAGGTTTTTCTTACTATAAAGTCTTCAATCTTTACTGAGGTCACCATTGGGTCATTGTGTTGATGGTCAATAGCTTGGAAATCATCGTCACGGAATGTGATGAGTGGCATGTGCTGTCGGGGACATGTATATACGACATTGATACCTCCTGCGATATAATGGCTTCGTCTCCTGCGATACCTCCTGATATATAGTTGATCACCCCTCTTAGTGGCTTCTACCTCACATCCTACTCATCATCTTTCTTGGGCTAAACCCTCATTCTAGTGCCTTCTTCTCGCCTCTCTTGGTACCTTGACGTTCTTCGTGGTTGCTACTCGTATCGCCCTTCTCACTCTGCTTTGGAAGAGAATTCTCCTTCCTCCCGTTTGACAAATCTTCTCAGGTGTCATGCCTGTATAAGCCTTTCGATTTTAATTATTATTTTTTTTATAGTTTCATTTATTATTATTATTATTTATATTATTTTTATTACTATTACTATTATTATTATTATTAATTTCATTTTTATTTTTATTTTATTTTATAATAATTATTTTTATTAGTATTATTATTTAATTTAATTTTACAATTATTTTATTATATTTGTTATCATTGTGATTATTTGGTTTTATTGATGATTTTATTATAATTATTGTTGTTTTATTTTTATTATTATTTTATTTTATCATTATTATTATTTTATTTTATTAATATTAGTTTATTATTATTATTTCATTTTATTTCATTATTATTATTTTTTAAAATTTCGTTTTATTAGTATTATTATTATTATTATTATTTGTATTATTATTATTATTACTATTTTTTATTACTTTTATTATTATTATTTTTATTTTAGTTTATTTTATAATTATTTTTATTAATATTACTATTTTATTTTACTATTATTTTCTTATTATTATTATTACTATCATTGTTTTATTTTATTTATGATTTTTTTTAATCTTTTTTATTTATTATTATTGCTTTATTTTATTATTATTACTATTTTATCTTATTAGTATTATTGTTTTATTACTATTATTTCATTTTATTTTATTATTATTTTCATTATTTTTTTTTATTGTTTTGTTTTATTATTATTATTATTATTATCATGATTATTATTTTTTGTTGTTTTTTATATTATTATCATTATTACTATTTTATTTTCCGTGAGATATTTTGGGGCAATGATTATGTGTTCTTCCTGATTTGTATATTGTTTAATTATCCATAATTGTGTGTTAGGTATAACACTTTGCTTTGATGGTTTTATGTGGATTTATTATGATTCTCCGATATGTATAAAAGCAAGAATATGGTTGTTTTTGATGTATGACCATGTGATATTGTGTAGTTGAGTTCAACTTAATGATATAAAAGTGTATTTACTTGTCATGGATGCGTATTTTGCGTGAATTGAGTGTCCTGTGTAGATAGATTCATTGGAACCTATTATATAGTGTCAAATACCAGTAAATTATTAATTATTGGTGTGACATCTGGCGGAACGGTGTAAACCACCATGAGATAGGCTACAAAATGAACTCCAGAGTAAAACCAGAGAGTTAGCGCTTGGCGACAGAAGTGGTCCGTGTAAGACCCGTGAAATTTAATTAATTAAATAAATAAATAATTAATCAATGCAGTTAGTGGGAGCATTTATGGCATTTAGTTCTGACATGTATGACATGGAAAAGTACTAACTCAAAAAGTTGAGAGTACTTTATAGAATTATGTGAAGTATCACGAAACATGAGTTGGTTAAATGGTTGTGCATTGGTTTGGACATTGGCACGGTGGTGGGTTCAAATCTTGGTAGACTCACCTTAAACTCTCTTTTTGCTAAAAATACCTTTAGTATGAATACGAAAGGGCAGAGAAAACCCTAGCTGACAATGGAGCCCCTAAGAGGGGCTGAAAAACAACTCAATAATGGCCTTGAATAGCAATTACCATCACCATTAAACCCATTTTTCGTTTTGGCTAATTAATCACCATTATGTCCTAATTAAAAGCCCAATTAGAGGTAAGAAATAGGGTTTAGTTGATTCTACCATTATCCTGCACAATAGGGAGAGATAATCCAGAGTGAAACGTGAGGTTTGAGTGCTGGATTGGAGCTTAATAGTGGGAGAACTAAAGAGAAGCCATTTTTGATCAAAAAAGGAGTCAAAAACTTTCAAGTTTAGCAAGGAAAGCCAGTTTAGGGGTGCTGAACTCGTAATTTCATTTGTAATTGGTTAATGGCTATTGTATGAAATGAATATGCATTATTTCTTATTGCCAAGTGACACATGCAATTTTTTCCTATTTTTTTGGGTTCCTGATAGGAACCGCATGGTGGTGAGCTTAGTGTCGTTAGGCGACGCAAGCTACGCCACCCAGTTTCCTGGGTTGATCATTAACTATCGGTGAAGAACACCCGCCAAACGACGCTTTTCGTTTTGGTTCGATTTTCAGGTTCTGCATGTTTTGGGTTGCTTTGGTTCGGTGGAAAAGGTGTTTTAACAACAGTTGGACCAAAAGGAAGGGAATAACTGTAGTGCGAGGGAATCAAATGAGATTGGCTATGAATGAATGTTGGGGTTGAGGAATTGGGTGTTTCGAAAATTGTAAAGCAAATTGCGTAATGAACTACAAATTTATTGGATGAATTGTGATCCTAAATCTTTGAGTGGTGAATATTGAGTCAAAATTGAAGGAAATCGGGATGGTTGGGTTGGTTGAGGTTCGCACGAAGGGAAGTGTTGTTGGATTCCTGGAACTACAGGAATCGCCTAGTGGCACGCAATTGGCCGCCAGGCGCCATACCAGAGATGCGAGTGGTGCTCTGATTCACAAAAAATGTTGTTTTTCGTATTTTCGCAGAGCAAGAACCACCCGCCGTTGGCTTTGTATCACCAGGCACAAGGTTCCTGATTGCTGGGCGCTAGACGTCACTATTTTTTTCTGGTTTGCGCAGTTTTCGTAAAACTACATTTCCCGATCCGTTAACCGTCCGATTTAGGTGAAATTTTGATAGGTGGTCCATAACATGTAGTTCTTCACTTTAAACGGTGGATAAAATTTGATTTGGAGGTCAGTAGCTAGAGATATATGTTACTCAATATTGCTGATTTTAGAGTCTTTAAAATACATGAATGAAGCATGATTGGGTTATGTGGTAAGTCTCTATCAATTTGAATGTTCCTTTGGGTTAGTCACATGTGGAGAATTGGTTATTGGTGAATGTGTGTGTGTCAATATTAATTTGTATTGGTGCATAGGATCATGTGCTTAAATTGTTAGAGTATTGGTGCTTATATTTATTTGAGCATGCGTTATTCATAATTTATAATTGAATGCTAGCATGGAATTAAAGGAGGAATATTTATATGAAATGTGAATGGATTGATTTTACTTTGTTTTAGGTGCTTAAAAACCAGTACTGCACAAGTAATGGTGTAGCGTTTGGCGGTGGTGTTTCACCATAAGTGATAGCTACAAAACCAGTAGAGAATTGAAGCGTGTAGCTCTTGGCGATAAGGGTTTTCCCGCCAGGCATTACTTGTAGAAACAGTAGCATCAGAGATGTTTGGCGCCTGGCGGCACGTGTCCCCCGCCAGGCGATCTGAAAGCCTTTTATGCTTGGCACCTCGTGTGGAGCGCCAGGCGATTTTTGATGAAGCATACATTATGTTTTGCTTGCTTTGGATGTGCATGGTCTACGAGGCTTTGGGCGATATCTCGAGGGTCAGATGCTGGAGTATTCCTAGAGTTGTGGCTCAGGATGAAGGGTAACACGAGCATTCTTTGAGTTATGGCACGAAATAGTGAGTGTTCCCGCATGTGTTCTACAAGTGGTGGCTTGTAGGTTGGACAACAACGATAACTTGAGATTATCAACCAAAGACGTAGAACATGATTACATGGTGGTGGCCATGTGTGATGAGACCAAAGGATGAAGTTCCTTTAATGTGTGTGTTTTGTTATATAAATTGTTGCATATGTTTATATTCCTTTAGCTCACCCTATCTGCCTGTGTTTGGCAATGATCGTGTACGCGGTACACGGGAGCAGATGACGCTGCAGGTGGTTCTGGTGGAGCGTAGATCCGGAGCATGGGCTAGTTGGGAAACTTTGTGGTAGTGTTTCATCATTTTGTGAGTTTTAAGGATTTCTTGTAGTCATTAGAATTATAGAACTTGGCTTTATAATGAGACTGATTTGGATAATGTATTGTGTTTATAAAAATTGGATTTAAGTTGGTTTTATCAATGTAATAAAGTTTTAAATTCCCGCGATTTTGGGAAAATGATTTATAATAAATGAAGTATTATTATTACATTTTTATTTTATTATTTAAAATTCGTAATATCCGGGCGAGATGTTACAGTCCCGCCAGGCAGTTTGTTGTAGAATTGGACTTGGACCAAAATCTAGTGGGTTGGCGCCCGACAACGCCAAGTGTTCTGTCAGGTGGTCTAGAACGTGAGTTAACCTAGCGACATGGATGTTGTGCTAGGCATTTTTGGATGCCGTGATGGATTACGCGAGGGATTCTACACAATTTTGGATGGATGTCTTGATGCGATGCTTTGTTGGGGCCCAGTTACGAGTGCAACTTGTATTGGGGTAACACGTGGCCGCTTTAGGTTGTAGCCTAGTGGTTTTGGAAGTCCAGTGGAGTGTGCGAGATCGTGGTTCGTATGGATGGGTTCTAAAAGATTGTCCTCCTCGATGTTATCCGACGATGTTGGTAGTCTTGGGACAAATACAAATGTGGTTCGTATTGGGGAACACCACTTGGTGTCGCGGATCTTGGCCGTGGCAAATTTATTCCCGCGTGTGGACTATTAGGTGGTGGCATGTAGTTGGAGGGTGAGTAGACACTCGTGGCAGCAAAGATCGATCAATGTAATCATCAAATGGTGTAGAATCAAGAGGCGTCCATAGGAAGATTTGGAAGTCGAGGATTAAGGATTATGGCTTGTGAATCTTAGGAAAAGCAACGCTCTTACCGAGTTTTGGTGAACATGTAAGGGTTGTGCTCTTGCCGAGTTTTGGTGACCAGGCAAGGGTGGTTGCTTGTCAGTCCTAAGGAAAGTAATGTTCTTACCGGGTTTTGGTGAACAGGTAAGGGTTGTTGCTTGTTCTTCTCAATAGACGTTAGGGCATCGAAAAGGGAACTGGTTGGTTATGAGAGAATAATATACTATGTGATGAGACTTTGGAGTATTATAATTGTTGGAATATTGTATGGTTATTTATTATATTGTGTAGTGCAGTTTTATTTTGTTCAGCTCACCCTATTTGCTTGTGTTTGGGGATGATAGTTTAATGTGTTATACATGAGCAGATGATGTTGCAGGTGTTGCTGGTGAAGCATAATTCCGGAGAGGGGCTAGCTTGGGGAAAAACCTTTATGATGTTTTCTTATTTTATGGATTTTAAACATTTTGTAAACATTTATCTTACCAGACTCGAAATTTGTAATCGACAATTATAGTTTGTAAATTTTGGTTTATTGTAGTATAATAAATGTTTTAAATTTTCCGCGTTTTGAGAAAATGAATTATCATAAATGCGATTTTATACTTATTTTCTATTTTAATTATTTAAATTAGTAATATCCGGCCGAAATGTTACATTACGCACTGCTCGTCTGTATCCGGCCTCTGCACCATGCTGGTCCCCTTTTCCTTTGTCTGTTGGACTTACGCGTGCGTCTCCTTCCCTCTCCTTAGGGTCAGGATGTAGTCGGTCTGTTACCCATACATTTTAAGACCGAGTATTCAAACTATTTATTTAATCATGAAATATTTTATATTTTTTTTAAATCATGTTTTTCGAAAATTTATCATCCAAACACGCTCTGGAAGATTTCATGAACTTTTAAAAAGAAATCATATATATATATATATATTCTAGTTAAGTGCATCTTTTGCACATTATTCTGTTTTATAAATTTAAATGAATAAAAGCATATTCTAATGACAATTAACGTTGACATTATGTAAATCCATTTAAGGTATAAACAACATTTAATAATAGAATAATGGGTCATTGAAAATATTAAGTAATTTTTTTTTAATACATTGTTCTTAATAGATAAAATGTTACCCGACTTATGAAAGAAAATAAAGTATGTATAAAAGAGGGGTATACAGGCGGTCTTGACTGTGACACAGCGGCTTTAACTCTCAATTTTTATTTATTTTTTATATGTTTGACATCTTAATTTTTTTTTATAAATTTATATAAAAATTTTGACATTCTTAAAATATTTGTTGAATATTCGTGATTGAATGTATATATTTGGTTTATGAAAGAAGAGTAATTACTCTAAAAAAATGCAACCAAAACAACTACGGTAGTGGTGAAAAAAATAACAAATATATCAAAATTTGGATAAAAAAAAAGAAAAAATCAATTCATATTATATTAAGTATTTGATTCTAACTTATTGTTCTCGAATATAAAATTTCTCAATATATTTAAAGCTATAATATTCCATTTTTTATTATTTTTTTAGTTTTTACCCTTGTATTTGAGCAACAATTTAATGTTATGATCTTTCTTAATTGAAAATTTCAACATGAAGATCCCTATATATTTTTTTTAAGTATCATTTATGCTTAGGATCATTAACTTAATCTTCTTATCTATACCAAGGTACATGAATTCCAAAACATGATTGTAATATACCTTCTTATGCCCTCACCAAGGTTAGAGTTTGTGTCTCATGGATTCTAACACAATCATAAAATTATTCAATACAAATAACTTTATTATTAAAATACAAATTATAGCAATGAATATTACAATTACAGTTTTACCAAAGTTAGATAATTATAATGTAAATAAAATGTTGACTTCCTCTTAACTGAACAAGTACAACTCGTATAATCTAGTTTGACCAATATCTTAAAAAAAACTCACCTTATGTAGTTTGAGACAGTAATATTATAATTAACTCGTTTATTATTATGCTATAAAGCGAAATCACATATTTCACTTTGTTTTTTATCAACAGAACAAATAAATTGAAATGAAAAGAGAAGATATTAAATATACTTACCTCTCATGAGTACTTCAACAGGAAAGATAAAAGTTTTTCCGAAAAAAAACATCTCACAAAGAACTTCTAACAACCATAATAAATAAAAAGAAAAACATATAGTCTAAGAAATTACATTTCTCTTTATAAAGTTTAAGTTATATATTATCAATTTAAATTATTTTTACTACATATCTCCTAAGAATTTCTTAAGATCTTAATATTATAACTACAGATAGCAAATAAACTCGTCCCGTGGGTATTGTCCGAATCCGTCCCCGTTTTTTACGGAGAATTCCCGCATTAACTGGATATGTGTATGAGTATGGGTATGGGGAATCCCTGACTTTTTCAATTGGGTATGGAGATGTACATATCCCCGCCATAATACTCATCCCCATTTAAATTATTAAATTATTCACAATTAATTAAGAAATCATATATATATATATATATATATATATATACTTTCTATTTTTATTTATTCTAATTATTTGGTTTGTCATGAAACTCATTCGTATCTTCAATATATTTTTCATCTCATCATAACATTTATGTAATTATTTCAAAATGATGTATGTCAATTAAAAAAAAATTATGACTTACATTTGAATATTTATATTATTTTTTAATATTTTATTTATTATATATTTTCCTTTCACGTGAGAATGTTTAATACTCTCAATTTAAGTGTTTAATAGTCTAAATATTTCATTTACTAAGTAATATAAAAAAAAATCTTTACTTATTATTATTCATTTTTGTTTTATTTGAAGAACTCTATTGTTTCGCTAAAACAATTTTCATTCTTTCTCAATCATATAGTATATATGTTGATATTTAAAAAGTTTGCTTAGATCTCTAAAGTATTTTTTATCTTATCATACCCTTAATTATACATTTATTTTTTTTCGTACGATTTTTTCAATTGTCTCTCAAATTATTTCTAAGACACACATTTGTTAATTTGTTAATATTTTTATTTGTTGTTTATTTCATCATGAGTAGAATACTATTTTGATATATTTTATCTAATTATTTTTTATTTTCTAACTCATTATTAATCATACTATAATTTTTTCACTATAATTGTATAAATAACTTTTATTTACTACAATATAAAAATTTAATGTAACTATCATAAATATTTTTTTATCATCATCCAACCTATATTGGAGTTCAAAAGATACAAAATCTATGTCAAAATTTTATTATTATGTTTATTATTTATTCTTTGCATCATTTTGATCAAGTGATGTATTATAACTTTTATTGATGCATAAAAAAGAGATTCATTACAAATTAAAAAATTGAAATAAACAAACATTTAAAATATATTTTAATTTGAATATTTCTTTTCCTTTAATATTTCTTTAAAAATATTTTTAAATTTTATTAACTAGGTTTATTAATATTTTCAAATTTAATAAATGTTTTGGTTTTGATGAAATTTTATTTGCTATTCTAATCTACAATGTAAACAATTATAATTTATTTCAAAGTATTTTGATATCAAAAAAACAATCATCCTCCTAATATTGAATATTTGGTAATATTATGTTTTCTTTATCGTAATTTTTTTATTATTTTATAAAAATTAATTAAGATTGATATTGAAGTAGTAAGAAAACGGGTATGGATACGAGCAATGACGAATTATTATGGTGGCAGGGAGAGGCCATGGTCCCCCCAAAATTTTGAAATTTTTTTACAATAAGTATTTTCATTTTTTTTTATTTTAGATATTAGGTATTTTGATTTTATTTTGTTATAAATATTAAATCAAATATTTTATTTCTTTTATAAACATAATAATTAATACTAATAAATAATAAAATATAAAATCAAATATAATAAAAAATAAAGATTAAAAAGATTTATCAAGATATTTTATATTATTTGTTTTCATTATAGGTTGTGTTTTTCATAAATTGTTCTCACATTTCATGCTCTTCTATTTTTTTTTTCTAAAAAGAAAAAATCTATTATTTTTTCTCTTATTTTTCCTTTATTCTCTTCCATCATCGAGGAAGAAAAAAAGAATGTAATTCTTTCGTCTCACTTTATAGTAAAATACTAGTTCAATAATTTATTTAATGAGTCTCTTTTATATGTTTTTGCCTTGAGTTTCTTACAAATTATTCTCATATTCCATTCTTACATATTTTCTTTTGTTTTTGAAGAGAAAAAGATTAATTATTTTTGCTCTCATATCTCAAATGTTCTCTTCCATCCTCGAAGAAAGAAAGAAGAAGGTAATTCATTTTTGTCTCATTTGATAGTCAAATATTAGTTTAATAATGTATTTAATGAGCATCTTTTATATTAATTTTTTATTTTATGAACATATAAGAAAAAATGATTGTATTGTGTGTTTTTTATAATTGAATTTTAAGTGTAGTTTGATTATCATCGAATTTTCTTTTGGTATTTATGTCTCTCAAATATTTATTAGATTATGATAAATCATTTTTTTAGTATTATTTTTTTAAAATAGGTATATTGATGAAGAATAAAAGAATAGATTCATTTTTATTAGATTATCGTTATACTAAGTTATGTATTCGTTTTTATTGTGTTAGTGACAATAATGAAATGTATAAATTTTGGATGTATTATTTTGGCTCCCCCAACAATGTTGGTCAAGATCCGTCATTGGGTACAAGATTATACCCATTACTGATTACAATGAGAATGAAGTTGGAACAAAAGTTTGATACCCGTTAGATTTAGGTATGGGGATGAAGATAGATTTTTTCTACGGGAATGAGTATGAGATAAAGAAACTTGTCCCCATCCCTTGTTGTCATCCTTAATTATAACACTCTAATTGTTACATTCTTTTATTTACTAATTTAAAAAATATTAAAAACAATATTTGAAGTATTTATTAACAATTTTAAGTTATTATTATATAATAATCTAATAAAAATAGAACTGGTGTTTTCTTCTGCTTATTTTTAACAATTATCGAAACTTATTTAATGAATTTATTGAAACTTTTAACATTTAATGAAATTTTTAACAAAAAAAAAAACTTGTACTAATTTTTTTTGTTTATTATTTTATAAGAGAAAATGTTTAAAAACGTTATAAGTTAAAGAACTACATCTATGTAACTAAAATTAAATTAAATTATTTTAAAGCTTATAACACACCAATTTAATTAAATCAATCTTCTTAATGTTAATGGAAACAAATGCTGGTTATTTAAAGAACGTATTAGAAATATAGATTTAGAATAATAGTTTATTAGATTATTAATCATAAGTAATTATTAAATATTTTCTACAAATGTTGTTGATAAAACTTGAAATTATTATTATAGGTGGAAATTAGGGAATTTAATTTTAAATATGGAAAAAAATTAAAAAATAAAATATATTTACGTTTAACCCGAATATTTATTTTTTATTTAAAATAGTATTTCATGAACAAATATCTAAAAACAAACTCATCCAAGTGCAATTTACTAGGTTAAAATTGGTTGCCAAACTGCTATATTGCATATGCATAGTAAATAAGACCGAATAAGGGGTCCCTCACTCACTTCAATCCTCGCTATATAAACCACACTTTTCCATTGCCCTGTACCCTGCCTCTTCTATTTGCGTTCTGCATACGAAATTAGGGTTTCTCGTTCCTTTCTCTTTCTTCAACTTTCCTTGCCCCATTTAACCATAGGCTTCTTTATCTGGTCGGTGCGGATTATTTCCATTCCCATTCGACTCGTTCCCTTGAAGCAATAGCTATTTGTGTTGTTCTTTAATATCTTTCCCCAATCCATTGGTTTTGGGAGCACACAAGAGCAACTATATTCAATTTTTCTACCAAAGTTTTAATTTTTTATTCTGGATCTGCATTTTTTTGTCGATTGGATAATTTGGGTTGTGTTACTTTCAACTGTGATGAGCCTACAGACCTGTAATGATTTGCGGCTATGATCGCAAACATAATTGAACATCTAAGGGACTGAGTTGTCTAATTTTCCCCAAGATTTCTGTTTGGTGTTTTTACATTTGTTTAGAGTTTATGTGAGGTAAAGTTCATGTCATACGTTTCTTATGTTTATTGATCATTATTTCGGGGTATCAATCGGGTGTTAACATTTGAAATGCTTCAGTTTTCCTTAAGATTTTCGTTTACCTTCCTAGTTTGAAATTGGACTATACTTCGTTGCATCTTAGTCTTCTGCCTACGCTTTTGTTTACCTTGTAGCATAGTTTATGGTCTACGTTTTTGTTTGCGTGGCCTCTTAGGCCAATAGTTTTGTTTCAAACAGATTTGATTCTTTTGTGCTCGTATGTTGACGCATATGCATTATATGAGAATTTGTTCATATTTTGTGTTCTTGTAGCTGTTTTTATTTGTGTTTTACATCATGTGATGAAATTGGAATAATCTTAGGACACCTTCCTACACAGCAAATTTCTGCTGTGGATGAGAATGCATTTTTCCATGCTGATGATGTAATTCGTACCTATTTGAACCATTGAGATTAGTGATTATTACAAATCTTTTAAGATTAGATCCACGATCCCTTGTTTGCGGGAGCTCATTGGATCAACTAAATTAAATTTTCTTCCAAATTTATAATTTTAGTGTTATTGATTTGTGTTTTCTGGTCACTCGGGTGACTAGGTTGGTGCTATCGTTAACAGTGATGAGCCTACAGACCTGTAATGATTTGCGGGTATGATCGCAAATATTAATTGAACATCTAAGGGACTGAGTTATCTATCTAGTGTTCCTCTTCGATTTCGTTTAGATAGTTTTGTTTTGTACATTAGTTGTATTTTTTTCGATTGTGGTATATTATTTGAAAGGCTTCAGTTTTGTTGAGACTTTTGCTTGCACGTTTTCCAATGTGTTTGGCGATCTTTAACTGAAGCCCATATTTGCGTTCCCCTCGCTATCCAATGTTGCAATTTTGATGTATGAATTGGACGTCGGGGAACAAAATCTCATTCTTTATTTGAACTTTAGTGGATTCGATTGAAGCGAAATATTTAATTCTTCACTTGATCTGAGTGTTCATATGATTTTCGTAAGCATTACATGACCCATGTTTTTTATGTCTATATATTGGCACATACATTTCTGGATATAGTTTGATTATTGACCTTGTATAGTATTTTCACATTCTTTATTTGTTACGAAGCTTACTTTTACAGTCTCAAGATCGGTGTTCCATCATTTAGTGACTTGGTGTTTGATACTAACTGCTTCTGTTGTTTCAATGGTTTTGGATATGGAAGAAAAGAAATAGAGGAGACCAATTTATTAAGAGAGGAGATTGAAAATGGAGAATGAAAATTTATTAAGAGAGGGGCTTGAGAATGGAGAAGGAAATGAGTTTTTGGAAAGAACCTCCCTTGAACATTTTAATACTTTTTGTAATATATATAATGTATTATTAATTAATTATTTAATTGATAGGTAATTAAATATTTGTATTCTTTGTTTTTATCCTTTATTTAAATTTAATCATGGTCGGTATTGAATTTTTTTTTATTTCTATATACACGAGACTTCGTTTCTTTTTGAAAAAAAATATAACTATTTGAATTATCTAGATCATTGAGTTAATTATTTTTAAAGTTTTATGTGAATGCAATCTCTTGAGTCCTAAGATTAAGTAATTATAATATTTCCAAACTAATATTACAATGTTGTGTAACTTATAAACTATATAAATTTAAAATGTTAAATTAATAATTATAAAGCAATGATTATACATTTGTCTAACTTAGTAATTTAGATCCATAGATACTAATCCATATACGCATATACTAATAAACATATTTTGCTTGTTACAATTATTCTGGAATTATACTTTTTAAATAATTGTTTTTCTAAATTCAAATAATCATTTTCAAATACCCATCTACTTATACAACAATTAGAAAAAATAAAATTATAAAAAGTATATATTTATAATAATTTTTTTATATGTTTTGTTGTAGATTTAAATAATTATTCATAATAAATAATAAAGTAATTATTTACATTTAAGACATGTGTTTCCGATGCTCAATTATTGGTGTTTTCCTTCGTATATTTATTATGTGACTTCCTGCATTATCTATTTGACCAATTCATCCCATTGATTGTAGACTATTTAACATATCTTTTTCCTTAATTTCTTTTCACCATTTCTTTTCTCACCTTGTCTTGGATAGATTTGGTTTCACATCAATATAATTCTGAATTTTCTTTTTGATTCTTATATTCTATTCTCGGACACTCCCAATACTTGCTTTTGCATTTCTCTTTCATATTAAAAAGATTGATTGATTAACATTTTATAATTTTAAAGTAAATTGTGTTCTCTAAGGAGAAAGTATAGAGAGCACTTTGTGTATGTTCTTGGTTCATTGTTTTTTTTTCTTGCCTTGATTGTTTTCCTTTGTTATTTTAAAGATAATCCATTTCATCTATTAATCCATTTCATTAAACTGTTTCAAAATTATTTAACATATTAAATGTTTGAAATACCAATTCACTTCCTTTTAGTTTGTATATATTGGACATATTTTTTTGACAAATTGAAAATAAAAACAATTTCATATGTAAAAGATAGTTAAAATGATCAAATGTGTTTTGTTAAAAATTTAATTTGATTAAATTGAGATTAATGTTGATACATCATTTGAATTAAATTAGAAAAGACAAATGTTTTTGTAAGTAATGTCGGAATCAATATTGATTTACATAAAATCTTAGATTAACTATATAAGTATGAATAAGATATTATATTAGGGATGTGAGCAACTTGAGTATATAAATATATATTTGCGGTATTCCTTACTCATTTATGATCTGTATTAAAGTGCTTATAATTTAGTTGATAAGATACATAAATTTATCTTTCTTTTTCTTTTTGTCTTAGTTTTGTTTCCTTTGATTTTTTTTATTATCTTTCTCAACTATTAAACTTGTTTAATATTCACAAAATTTCCTTAAATTTTTAAGATATTTTTTCCTTTATCACAAATTTGATTATAATTTTTTTTTACATTTCTTGTTCAAATGGTGTATTACGTTTCAAAAAATAAAAATCTAAATTTTATTCGATCAAATAATTTTTATGACACACATTACTTTTACTAATTAATACTTTTATTTATTAAGTATTTTTTCACATAAAAATGTTCGACCCTTAGTTTTTTAAATATCATAAACCCTTGATTTACGTAATATTTATTGTACCTTACTTTCTTTTTATTTGAAAAACCTTTCTCTTGATGAAATTTTTTTCCTTTTTTTATATTTGATATTTGACTTTAAATAAAAAATATGTACCTTTTGGCATTAAGTCATATTTCCTTTGCTGTTATTATTTTATTTTTTTTACAAAGTATTTAATTAATTTTTGGAATATGAAGGGGACAAATATAGGTGAGAGTATACTTTCTATCCAATGGAAACAAAAGCAAGAACAAATTTCATACTTATTCAATAAGAAATCGTAAATGAGATGATTTTTTATTTCGAGATGAGATAGTTAGACCTTCAATCACCTTATCCTCTTGTTATCTTTAAATAAGTTTGTCCCAAAGAAGAAAATGTGTAAATAAAAAGAAAAATATATTAAAGATATGTATATATTTATTTGCATATTTTATTTAAAAAATTGACTATTATCTGTATACAACTTAAAAATTTAGGTATTATTCCTATCTCACTTAAAATATAAGATATTATCCATATTCCATTACAAAAATCATATATAACATATATTTATACATGATTAATTCAAGAATTTTTGTTAAAAATTAACATAGATTCTAACGATACTTATACGTACGAATTTATTTATCATTATTTAAAAATATGAATAAAATTATCCAAATCTATTTCTTAGAATGTAAACTAAAATAAGTTAAATTAACTAGTTTGATGACCTTAATACTTAAAAGAAACTGAAAAGATCAATCCTACTAACCATCAACAATAATCACAAAATATTTTTTTTTTTTTACAATTTAATTGTTGTTTTAACTTCTATCACGAATTATTTTTCAAGATTATGATCCTAAATTATTTCCATTACAATATTTCAACCAAAATTATTGACACTATAAACTTATTTAGTGATTCTCATTGATATTTTAAACTCAATTTCAGCATACAAATGAGAATCCAGAGTTTTGTTTCATTCACGCTTTTGGGAGTTGTATCATCCTACTGACGATGGGTTTCTTTAGGTGGTGTTTATTCACTGTGCAAATACACCACTAGAATTTCATGCTTAATTGGTACCTAACAAGAAAAGAATATAATTAATTTTTCATTTAGAAAATTATGTTTAATATAAGAATTTAAAATCACGTTTAAAATAACTAAAAAAAATTAGAAAGGTCATTTTTGTATCCATTTATTTATTTGCATTAACGCTAACCATGAATATAAGAAAATATTATATAATATATGTTGCACTAATAAAAATATATATCTCGAAAAGTCTTACATCACCTAAAATAAGTTAGGGAGTAAGTATTAGTGACAATATATCTAAGTTCATGATGTTCTTTGCCTCAAGTCAAATACACTTTGAGATGCTATTTGTTTTTTCTTATACTCTTGTAGCATAGGAGTTGTGATGTGTAATTAAATTCTTTCTTTGAAAAGTGTGGGTGTATTGGGGTCAAATGGTTGAGAGTATTTTCTGTGTGTACAAATTAGCACATAATGATTACTCTTTAGTTGTCTTTGGACAATGACTGTGATTTTTTATTTTTCGTATTATGGAGTTTCTACGTTGTATTGTTTGTGCATACTTGTTTTATTTCTCTATTAATATGGTGATTCTTAAGGATAAAGACAATAATGTTTTTAATTGTTGATGCATTTTTTTCAAACAAGTGGTATCAGAGCTATGGTTTGGTAAGAGTTTTTCTTATTATGCTTTGTAGTTGCAACTTAGTATGATATTTCATATAAGAAAAGGTTAATTCCTTATTATTGCAGAATCATGCTTGTTTGCTGAAGTTGTAATGACAAATTTGATGGAAGGAATATTATTAGTGTCGTGTTGGAGTAGTGAATTTGCAGTCAAGTTCTTAGATGTGCGGTTGGGTTGGATCTGTAGTGGAGTTCGTGTGTGGTGAGATGCTCCTCAATCTGCAAAGGAAGTCGCAGTTGGTGCTTTGGCCCAGTGAGTGATGTATGATGGAGATCTGATTTGTGTGAGTCGTAGATTGCAACATGGGTGTGTAGGAAGTGCTCTACAATTTACAAATCTAATTCCTGCGGTGTAGCTTGCATATTTGGGCTTGCATGGTGCGCTTAGAGGTTTGGGGGTTATTGCTGTGGTGGAGCACAATCTGGTCCGATGAGTGGTACGGTGGCTCATGTGCGGTGCAATGAAAGTCAAATGCAGCGACAACATTTTGTGGTTGGCAAGTGTTGTGTTGTGGTACTATGGGGTGCAATGTGTTGATTATACACATGCATTGGTTAATATTGATGCATGATACATGAAAATTTTTGTAATGATTTAATTCCAAGTGAACTTATTCATGTCTTATTTATTTGTCAAGGATTAATGAAGATAAAAACAATAATGTTGTTAATTCATTATGATTTTTTTAATAATATAATATTAGATTAAGTTCATCTTTAATATTTTTGTTAATATAGGTATTTTAAGATTGACACAAAAATAAAGGTTTTCTACGTTAAGAAGCATCGGCCGTATTAATCACTTTTGTTATTATTAGAACACATGAAATGGTAGACAATTGTTTATGTTGACAAAGAACGCATTTCAATTATTAATGATAGGATTTCAAATTAAATTGAAAATGCTTATATTAATCATCTTAACATTAAAGACCATATATTATGTCTAAAATGTTTAAATACACATGATGAATCAAAATCCTTAATGCAGAATAATTCATTAACGTTTGATGAAATTATGTTATTTTGAGAACTACACAAAAATGGAGTTTTTTAATTTTATTTTTTATCATTATGGTATAATTTTATTATAAAATTACAAAATCGGTACAAATTTCTAAAATAATTTGAGCTTGCGATTTGTCAAAAATTCTTTTAAAAACTTATATCACTCTTATAATTTCATAATAAAAATTACATCAGCAAAAAATTCTAAAAATGATGTATTTATCACGTTAGTTAATAACATCACACAAAATATTTATTTAATATCGATGTAAATCGTGAATGTAAATTTTTTGTTACTTAGAACGGTGTAGAAACCAGTGTAAAAGTAGTTACTTTTACGTCAATCAATGTTTTACGTCAACCACATATTGTGAATGTTGTGAAAAGTTAAAAGTAATTTTATAGAATAAAATGCATATTATTTATATTCCTTTATCATCTCAAATAAATAAATTCATTCAAGTTGAATTCTGAAACGGAACCAAAAACGGTGCATGTCAGAAGTTGGAACCATTACGAGAAATGAAAGTGTTCTAAAAATGGCGGTGCTGAATGAGAAGAAAAAAAGAAAGTATTATAAAAAGTTGTAAAGAAAACTGTGTTAACGTTGGGAACATGGAGTTGGTTGAGAAGTGATGAAGAAGATGACAACGGTCACGAAGCCAAATAAGCAAAAAATAATAATAATAATAAATAATAAATGGTGTCTGTTTGTTTCTGTTTGTGTGGTGTCCTCTCTCCAACGGTAACTTCGCAGAACGTGCTTCTCTCTCTAGCCCCACACTCCCAATACTTAACTTCTCCCAAACAAAACCTAATCAATAATACAAATAACGAAAGAGATTAGGGTTTAGAACGCAAGTACTTCCACTGCTTGAGTCAAAACTCTAATCAAAACAAAATACACTCTTTCAACATTCCTGTTACAATTTTTTTTTTCTTAATTTACTTTTATTATTCCGATCCAACTTTCACCAGCTTTTACTCGCCCAGGTCACCCCACTAACACTTCGCCCAATTACATTCCTACCCTTTTCGTTCTTTGCTTTAAAGATACAATGTCTTTAATACAACACACCTTCAAGTCAACATTCAAATTAGATTTTTATTCCTTTTACCTTTTTCCTTTGTTGAATGGATGCAAAACCAAGTAAAAGTATATTTAAACAGGTATAAAAACTCTTAATTTCCAATACTTTCATTTTTGTTTCAATTAATTAAAATACTACCATGTACACTAATTCATGTTTTTGGATTGTTATATTATTACTTCTACAAAATATTTAACCTCCTTATTACTAGTCTCACTTTGATAAAGTTTTTCTCCTTGGTACTAATTAAGATATATTTTAAAGATAAAATTTTGGTTCTCATAGCAATAATATCTTAATGAATTTAACATACAAATAATGTTAACAAGCATATAATTGAATATTTTATAAAATATACCATATTTCAATTTATATTATCTTAACATATCACATAACTAATTGACTCAGTAATAGAAGATAGATATAAGATATCGATACAAAATTTTATAGTAAACTTTTGTTATTATCCACATTCATAAAAAAAATTATCATATTACCTCAAAATATTAATGAAAAATAGACACAAATACAAATAAAAGAAGAAATTAAGGTGTCTCGTTAAATAAAAGTGAGATTAATAATTATGTTTTTTTATTTCTTAATCTTAATGAATTTTTCTTTTTTGATATATATTTGATCTCAAATTTTTAAAAATAAATGAATATAGTCATTTTAATTCAATCACACTAAATTTTTGTTATATATTAAATGCATTGGCCGATATTGAAGAGAAAAGCTGTCAAATAGCATAAATAACTCAAATATTATTATAAAACACATTTTTAAAAATTAAAAATAATAAGATAAATAAGATTTTATAGTAAAATTTTTTTACAATCATAAAAAAATTATCATATTACCTCACATTATAGCATTAAGACTATATCAATCTATATTTTCCTTTTCTTCTTTTTTCTTCCTTAATATTTGAATTTTCATGATGATAGTTTCAACAAGCTTGACCTATTATTACCCCTTTTTTTCAAGAAGGGGCAGCAACATAAAAGAAAAAGATGAAGCAGGAAAAGGAGGAGGGGCAAAACGGGGTTTTAACAGGCGTAAGAAGGTGGTCAAAGAACGTTTTAAAATTGAGTGTGATAGCTGTGTTGTGTGTGTAATGTACCTCGCAAATAACACGCAAAAGAGAGGGTCCCACACCGACTCCAATCTGACCCAGAAACAACATTCTATTATTTTCCCCTTTATATACACCTCACCCTCCCTTATCAAACTCTCTCAACACACACAACACCCAAACCCAAATCAAAAACAAAACACATTCAAGACCAATTCCAACGTTTGAATTTTGACTCAACACAAGCTTTTTTCCAACATGTCTTGCTCCGTCGCGGTTTCCAATTCGCCGGTCTTCTCCCCCTCCTCTTCTCTCTTCTGCTCTAAGCCTTCCATCATCTCTTCTTCGCCCGAATCCCTTTCGCTCTCCCTCTCCCACCTCAAACCTTCCAACACTAACACGGCGTCGTCTTGTTCTTCTCCTTCTGCTGCGGCTGCTTCTTCCTCTCCTTCTTCTCCTTTTCGCCTTCGCCTTCCCAAGCCTCCCTCTGTCTTCTCCGCCTCCTCTGCTTCCTCCACGTCCCCCAACGGCACCGTTTTGAAGAGGAAGCGACCGGCCAGACTCGACATACCCGTTTCCTCTCTCACCTTCGGGGTTCCGCCCACGCCCTCCGCAGCGGCGCGTGACGTCGTCGAGGCGGAGGAGGATGGCTTTGGGGTGTACTGCAAGAGAGGGAGGAGGGAGTACATGGAGGACCGTTACACCGCTGGGAATAATTTACGCGGTGAAAACAAACTGGTAAGAAACTTTTCTTTTTGAAAAAAAAAAACTTTGGGGCTGGGGTATGTGTGTAGGGGTTGAGATCGTCTGCTTATGATTATGGGGTGTTTTTACGAACTGGGGTTGTGGAAAGTTTGAAACTTTTTGCCTGAAATTAGTATGGGTCTGATTGAGTTGACTTGTTACAGAATTTGAAGGATCGAGATATTTTCTGTATGTTTTTGTTGTATGATCCTTCTATTGGTAGTTGGTAAAAGTAATAAAGAGATAAAGCCTATAATTTGATGTTTTTGAAGTTAAGAAGTTCTTTGAGTGGTTAACGTGTTGGATTAAAATAGTTGAAGCAGAGAGATTGGGGTGATTATAGTGTGTGATGTGTATTGAGGATTGATTAAATATGCTCCTGATGATGATCATACTTGACGAGTTAGATTGATGTGAGTGTAATTAAATCTAACGAGAAAATTTGTTTTGTGATCCTGGCAGGCTTTTTTTGGCATATTTGATGGGCACGGAGGTGCCAAGGCTGCTGAGTATGCTGCAAATAACTTAGAGAAGAATATCTTAGATGAAGTGATTATGAGAGATGAAGATGATGCTGAGGAGGCAGTGAAGCGTGGGTACCTCAACACAGACTCAGATTTCCTGAAGGAGGATCTCCATGGTGGCTCTTGCTGTGTGACAGCATTGATTAGGAACGGCAACCTTGTTGTGTCCAACGCTGGTGATTGCCGTGCTGTCATTAGCAGAGGGGGTGTTGCTGAAGCCCTAACATCTGATCACAGGCCTTCAAGGGAAGATGAAAGGGACAGAATTGAGAACCTGGTAAGCTTCTATCTGTGATAGTATTTTCTCTGTTGTTATTGGAACCACCTCAAAATCTTTGAATTTGGATTTGTTGGTTCTTAAGTATTGGAATTTTTCTTGTAGGGTGGCTACGTGGATTTATGCCGCGGTGTTTGGAGGATCCAAGGATCTCTTGCTGTGTCTAGGGGAATTGGAGATAGACACCTGAAACAATGGGTGACAGCAGAACCCGAGACCAAAGTTCTCAGAATTGAACCTGAACATGACTTGTTAATCTTAGCTTCAGATGGATTATGGGATAAGGTATAGAACTTGAGACCTCACAGTTTCTTCATGAAAAGTAGTGTTCAATTTTGTTTATCATATGTTGAGTGATTAACTAACTGAACAAGTTTCTCTTTCTCATCCTTTCAGGTTAGTAATCAGGAGGCAGTAGACATTGCTCGTTCTTTTCTCATGGGCAGCAACAAATCACAACCATTGCTGGCTTGTAAAAAGCTTGTAGATTTGTCTGTTTCACGAGGCTCCATGGATGATACAAGCGTTATGCTAATCAAGTTAGAACACTATGTTTAAAGTTTCGTTAGCACAGCAGAAGAAGGAAGTAGTGCATCAGGTTTTTTTAGATTGCAGTTGAGACCCCCATTGAGGTCCAGATTGCATAACAGTTTATGATTTTTAACCTTGGAGGAGGTGCCTGATGATAGAGTAACCAATTCTTTTCTGTATATATAAATCTGACGACATCATTGAAATTTTTTGTACCTGCATAGGGGTGGATATTAACAACATCTAGTAATTTTTTTACCATAGAATGATTGATGTAGTAAGCATTCATTACTATTATTATTATTATCATTATCATTACTATTATTAGTTTGGTAATTCATTTATTTTTTGGAGATATTTAAATTCAAAGTTGTAGAATGATTCAATCAAGGAATCTGTCATAATTTATGAGGTGCCCAAATTTAGCCTTCTTTCTATGAATTTGTCAACTGATTTTAGTTAGATATTGAATGACCAGTAGGCTGAATAGTGAGCTTCTGACTTGAGAATTTGTCAGTTTTTTATTCAAGCCGGTCTGCATCAATGCAGGAGTTTTTTTATCCCTATGAATAATTTTGGGCCTTAATTTGTTACCTGTGTTGCTTCCAAGTTCCATCATCACTGAGTAATTATCTCAAACATTTGGCGACTTTGCTTCGAATCCACTCTTCTACAACGTGAATATGATCCCTTTAACACGGTCTATCGTTATACAGAGATTCATTTGAAGATATTTACTTAACTTCTAAAGCTAATATCGTAAATTTGAGTTAGGTAGATGTTCATGAATGGTGCTTTATATAATAGAGATTAGTTAATGAAAAGGCCCACGAGTGCATGAAGATACTTTAAGGTCATACTGAAGACACGGAAAGAACTTGACTGTTGATAAAACAAACACTTGATTCATGTGAAAAACATGTTTAATAATTGTTATTCAACCCTCTTGATATTTAGGCTTAGGTTAAACCGTCTCTAAACCTTATTCACTTTTTGTTTTTTTTCTACTTGAGAATTCTATCTTATCACTACACGTTAGATTCATTTTGTAATACTTTCTGGATCATGATTCCTGAGTAGTATATTAAGAATTGCCAAAAACAATTCAAATATTAAAACCCTTAAAATTGAAAAGGAAAAAACACATATATTCACCGATTTCCTACTATATTTTTCGTTTCTCAAATGTTTGTATTGATTAATTGATTAATTTAACATAAGGAAAACAAATAAATTATTTCATAAAATGTGTCGTGAAAACTAATGTGAACGTTACTATTAATCTATAACAACTTATAAGCAGCAGCGTTGGCAGATGTTGACCGACCAAGTTTCTTGTCCGTTACAATTACTGACTACGTGTCCTGCCGACCACCGAATTGGAAAAAAATATGATGAAAGCGTAAAATATTTAGCAGCATATGTCCGTTGTCATGCACACTGAATATAATGGAACAACCACTTCATAAACAATGAAGAAATCACCAATTTTCTGAGATCCAAAATCAGGAAAAACGCTGTTTGTGTTTACACAAGTTTTTAGAAGTGTAGACATATTTACAGCTGATGTAGCAGCAATGACAGATTCTGGAGGTTAAGTATTTTCTATTACAACTACAGAACATAAAAAAAAAAAAAAAAAAGAGGATAATTGAGCGTGTATGAGGATGTTGACAATATAATGAAGTGATGATGGTGACAGAATAAGAAATTTGTTGTGGCTTGACTTGAGATTGACTTGGAGGCATTGAGAGTAGTTGCATGAACACGCACATGACACGTTGTGGTTGAGGGATCCTTCGCGGAAGGCACAAGAACGTGTTTGTGTGTGAAGTGTTGTGTACTCATGGGGGCACTCTCCCAAGTCCAAACAAAAACAAATGACCTTTTGTTTGATGATCCTCGTATCGTATGTTAGAGATGTCACAGTGGTTTGAGAAAAAGGGGAATGTGCATTGCATGCAACCAAACCCCAGCGTCCAATCACCAACCAACACTGTGCATGTATCTATCCCCTACCTTACGCCAAGTACTAAACCATTTCGTTTCACCAATTTGATTCTTTCAGAGGAGAATCGGTCATCTATATTACGATATATATAATTGTTGTGAAACATGCGCGTTGTGTTTTATTTTTGGATTATTATTATTATGAGTTTTGGAAGAACCTGCTTTATTATAATGCTTGTCCTTCATTTGAATGAACCACTGCAATCAACTAGGTAATTGCAGACTCATTTATGATGTTTACCCAAGAGATTGGATCTGTGACTGCAAAAGCAAAAATCTTACAAATATGAACAAGTATGAAATGAAAACACACACAAGTCTAACATATTAATTAATGTGATGGTGATGACCTATTCAACTGTGTAAAAATTTTATGTTCGTGGAATGGAATATATAATTTATCTTGCGTTCATAACAAGATTGGGTGAAGTCTGAAGAAAAACCTTCCCCTGTGAAGCCTGTGTAATATTATATACAGAGAATTGAAGCAATGATTAGGATAATAGAAGTAATTAGTGTCTAATTCTCAAAGCAGAAACGAGAGAAGTAAAAGTGTTATCGTAAGAAAAGAGTTTAACTATACAGTTATATTATGAGTAATGATATCTTACCATTTTACATTGGTTTGCGTCTTATTTACTATATAGTTATATATCAGTTAAAATATCGACTTAGGTGAGAATCTGTTTGAGTTCCCTCACGATTTCTTTGTATTTTTCTTTGATTATATTCTTTATGTTTTTTACAAATGTAGACTTGGGATATATAGCTGATATGTTTGAACACATCAACCCCTTATAAAAAAATTAAATATCGTATCGAATCGAAATATAATGTTTTAAATAAATGAATATTTTATCACTTTTTAATCTAAGGTAAGATTTCTAATTTTCATATAACACGTCTACGATTAAATTTGAATTTATTTTATTTATCTTAATCATATTTAAAGTGTCATAATGACCCCATTTCAATGGAAACGCCTCAATTATTACATGAATTAAGAATCATTAAGTTATGGAATTTAAACAGAGACATGCTTTGACGTAGAGATAACAAAGTGAGCTACTTAACACGTTACGGACCGACCTAACATAAACTTATGAATTATATAACATTGGGCTAAGATGCTTTAATTTTAGTTGGTTTCTTAATATGATGATTAAGCCTAACCCCCTAAGTGGGTTGTAGTGTTTGTGGGTCAGTCCACTTATTTTGTTGGATGATTTTGTTTTTCTTCTATATTTCCTTGAAAATTTAATTTTTAAATGTACAGTATAGTTTTTTTTATTTATTTATTTACACATTGATTTTAAGTATAACGAATAAAACACAGATAATTATTTATGTACATTTACAATATTGAAAAGTGATACTAATCAATCATTGTAATTCTTTTAGATGGAAAATACTTACATATCAATCATCTAATTACAATTTTCTTTTAAAGTAGTAGTTTATATAACTATATCTTTAAATGACATGAAATGTTTAAATAAGAAAAAATGTGTTCTTAGATGGAAGAGCCATAAATTTGTGTTGTTTCTTTTATCTTGTTTGAATTGAAGAGTGAATTTGAGAAAGAGGAAATAAGTGGAGTGGATTTGAGGAAGTGGAAATAAGTGAATTTAAGGGTGAAAAAAAAAAACAGAAAGAATAAAGTTGTTTGGATCAATCAATCAAGATTATTTTTTATATTTATTATTATTATAATTATTTTGTTATTATTATTATATTATTTATTATTAGTTTTCATAATTATTTTTTTATTATTTATTTTATTACTGCAATTATTATTTGATTTATTATATTGTATTGAATTTTAATCTATTAGATTTGTTTATTGAAAAATTATGAATTTGGTTTTTAAAATAAAAGTTAATAAAAGAAGCATACTTTCCCCTCAAATCTTCTCATATAAGAGAGGAAAGTTGAATGGAGAATTTTGTTTTGTTTTTCGTAATTTGTTGTCTCAATTTTTTAACTTTCTTTACATTTATGTGTTTATCATCTCCATAAACAAACATAACATTAAAGAAAGTTGGAGGTGAAAGTAAATGAATTTGGGAGTAAAGTTGGTGAGTGATTTAGCTAATGTGATAAATTAAAAAAAGTTTTAATAAATAGAAAAGAAAGATTACATAATTGCTTTTGATGTTAAAGTTAAAAATAATATGAAATAATTTTTGGATTGGCTAATTTGTTTTAAACTATTATTTAATAATTTTGAAAAAAAAATAATAATAAATAAATAATATAATTTATATGGTATAAAGAAAATAAAATATTTAGATATTAATTATTATTGTGGTTAAAAATTTATTGACATGTATTTATTTTCGTTTTAATAATAATTGTAAAAGTTATATTTTCTTTAATTCTATTCAAAGCTTTCGTTGAAAATTGTGGATCTGAGATTTTCTCTTATCAATTTTCTATTCTCTAATTCATAAATGTCAATTATAGGTCATTGCAACTCAATTCATCACATTAACAAAGGGTTTAAAAAACATTTCACAAACATTGGAATCGATTCCATCAACAAGAGAATCAACTCAACGCACTCAACGCATGTGAAGGTAGTCTAAAAGTGCATATATCACTCTCAAAACTCCTCATCTCATGTGAGATCGAATGCGAAAACATCTCGCTTATCCGCTCTTTCACTTTCTTCCAAATCATTCTCAAAACTCTAAATTTTTGGATAAGAACACGATGTAAAAATCTTGTTTGAATAAATCAATAATAAACTTTGATATCATTTAAAAAAAATGAATTTTAAATCTAATTTAAGCTCATAAAATTGCCTAAAATAAAATAAGATTTATATATATCAATATATTCTAACTTTACTGTATTTCTAAATATTATAAGATTTTTAATATATTTAATTGCAAAGTTTGAAATATTGTAAAAGTTTTATACTATCGTAAAATTCAAAAAGTACAAAAAAAAAAAGAAAAAATGAACGGTGTAACACATGTGTATCTTAACATTTGTAAGTAACTTATTAGCAAACAAATTAAGTTTCATAAAGTTTATATCAAACGAATGAAAGTTTGAGACGATGCTCTAATGAGTGATTTAGTCTTTTTGTTAATCTATTTCTCAATAAAATTTAATCAGAAGCATTAGCTTGAACATGGTTAAGCTAGCTGGACCCAAGTCCGATTATGAAATGGGTTTTTATCGAATCCTTGGATTTAATTCAGGTTCAAAATTTAGACCCTATATCCTATATATTAGAAAACGGGTTAAGGTCGTAGAGTTTGAAATAGTATAAAAATTACAATTGATGCTATTTAAATATAAGTTTTTTTTTTTGTCCCATAATAAGCTTACCCAAGACGTGTTGAATACAACAACTGTTAATAATTGTTAAAGTGTGCTAAAGTATACGCTAAAACAACAATTTAACCTATATGTGTCTATAATTTAATTTTGAGGTAAATAGTAAGTTTTGTTTCTAAAAGTGTGAAATATGATCAGTCTAATAATTAAAAGCATAAAAATTATAAAAACTTTCTAAGAAGTGAAATAGGTGTTTGTATTTGGTCCTATAATTTAATTTAAACTATTAAAATTAACATGTCCGTACTTAATTAAAAACATTTGAAATTAATTTTAGGAATCAGAATAAGGGTAAGTGATTATGTTTAATTAGTGAGTGAGGGTATTCAAAACTGAGCTAATAAAAAAAGTCAATCAAAAGTCAATATACATTTATTATATAGATCTTTTTTTTTTTCCAGCAAAAAGGTTTATTTCGAATTTCAAACTAAAAATGAAGAAAATGAACTGATACCAAATTCGAGCTTTTGCTTGTTGTCTTTAAATGTAATGTTATATGAATAGAGTTAATAAATAATTAAGAAACATGTATGAGTGTATCTCTTAAAGGTTATTTTACAATTTCATCATGCTATAAGTACAGTTCTATTATAATTATCGAAACATAATAAAAACTTATATAATTACAAAATGATCTTGTTTATTTATGAATATAAGAGAAAGTTAAAATTATGCATATAGCTGTAATTATAAAAAAAAATAATATAATTTTTTTCATTTAATGATTTTGTACGGTAAATGACTTAACAATTGTGTTTTTTTTCTTTATCAACAACAACACAAATATATTATTAATGGCACAATGGCTGTTTCTCTTAAATTACAATATTATATTTCATCTAAACATGTTTCTGAATCTCAATCTCTCATATAATTCATTTAGACTTGTAAAATCAATGTTGAAAAGGAATTTTTTTACATTGATCCTTTTATAACTAATTAAAACCTTTTTCACTTACTGCGTTATCCAACTGATTCTAAGATCAATAAAATTTAAAAAAAAGTTTCTACGTATACGTATTAGCATGGTTTTTCTTTTAAACAATGACACTTAACATGCAATTAAGAAGATCCCATATATAATAAGAGAAAAATGACAAATTAAGAATACTAATTCTCAAAGAATAAGGTATACCATATTGCCAACAATGTGTTCCTCTTATCCAAGACAAGACAAATTTTAATACCTCACCCTATCTCAATTAATATACTAATCTAAGAAAAAGAATCACCCAAATCTTATAAACATTTTTTTTAATACTATTTCTAACTAATGTGACGCATCTCAAGATACATGATAAAACGTGGAGCAACTATATTAGACTAAAAAAATAGTAGATGTGAGAGTGATTGGAAAATACCAATCTCAGAAGATTCATTATACTAGTCCTGAAATAGTTAAGAAAATCTTAGTAAAAATTTTCATGGCTTATCTTGTAATGCAAATTTATAATTATTATTTCTATTTTTATTTTTATTTAATAGGTTAAATATGTTTTTTGTCTCTTAAATTTCAGTAAATTTTGGAATTAATCAATTTTGAAACATTAGAATAGTTTAATCTTTCATATTTTGAAATACGTGGATTTAGTCCTTTTAATTAAATTTTGTTAAGTTTCGTTGACATTTAAAACGCGTTTCATAATAGTATTTGACTTAACATTAAAACAAAAATGTCTCAAATATTATAAACAACTCAAATACAATCCTGAAATGCATACGAAACATCAAATAAACCTAACAAAATTTGATTAAAAGGACTAAATCCACGTATTTCGAAAGATTAATGACTAAATTGGTCCAAACTTTCAAAATGAACTAATTCAAAGATTCACTGAAAGTTAAGAGACCAAAAACATATTTAACTCTTATTTAATTGAGTAAATAATGTTTATGTGATATTTTGATTAAAAACTTAATTAGTCGGATTGCACCTACTCTTATTTAGATGTATCAGTTTGGTCACCGCTTTTAAAAAGATGTTAATTGCGTTCTAATTTTTAAAAAAAATACCTCAATTAGGTCATTTTAGAAAAAAAAAATAGTAACAACATGTTACATGTCGGTCTATGATTTTTTTCACTTTATTTTTAAAATTATTTTTCCTATTTTCCCTCTCCTTCTCCAAACCTACAATCCTTTATTAAGAGAGAAAAATAAAATCATCTTAAAGAAGAAAAGAGAACAAAACATTGATGGTGTTGTTTCAATTATACAAATTAAAATTTGGTTTTAAAAATATGCAATACAATATAAATTATAAAAGCAAGACTCCATATGCAATTGAATAACAACACTAAGTTTGATCCCACGAAAACCATTTTTTTATGTTATATTGAATGAACCGGTGAAACACAAAAATTTCGTGGTTTGACATCGCAGAAGTGAGAAAACATTGTATATGATGTTTGTAGCAAAATGAAAAGCTTGGTGGGGCAATTTAAGTGTTCATACTAAACAAAAGAGAGGAAAAAAAGGGAATGATTAGTGTGATGTTTGCATGGTGAGCACAAAATATGGAATGTTTTGACTGCATTTGCACAACATGGGCTCATCACAAACCATTAATGACCACTCTTTTGTCCCTCTCTTTGCAGACAAAGTTCCGCACCATCACAATTTGCAACAAACCCGTTTTCCATCTCTTCCAAATTTTTACGCACATCTCAATTTTCAAGTCAACAAATTAGAACTACTATTTTTTATGCCAGTATTGCTAGAAAGCATATTGGGGATAAGCAATATGGATTACACGTCTTTGCTTCTGATCATTAAATGGCTTTATCTGCTCCTTTAACAGATGAAAAGGAAAAAAAAAAGGGTTCGATGCTTTGTTTTTAGTTTCAATTTGACTCAGTGGAGGCATAAAGAAAATGGCTGAGCTAACGTTCAGAAGTTTTTTTTTTTTTTTTTGGTAATTAGACCAATTTGAATTCTTTACGAAAATAAAGTGAAAGAATCGTAGAATATTAGAAATGGAAAATTTTTGGTGTTGGTGAATGTAGTTTGTAAAAGATGTGGACACCACACACCGCGTCACATAAATAGATGATGCGTTGCGGCAATATGCAAGTCAAGTCATGAAGCACGTTGCTTAACTCTAATAACCACCACCTTATCCAAACCAAGTACTTCACCGAGTAACCACCCTATATTATTATTATTATTAGTATTTATATATTCCACTCTTTTTCTTCTTCTCCTTCGTGTCTTCGTGTCAAAGGATCAAAATTGAGACTCCTAAGAAACTATGTTCCAACGTGTCACTTTTTCCTTCTTCCCAATCTCCCCACATATTCGTGGACCCATTCACAAGCCAAATGGCAGGGTTCTAGAATTCTAGTAGCTACTCCAAAACCCTTCCAAAATAATCTACGAATCCATCTCCAAATTGAATCCCTAGTTTCCCTTTCAAATCATTTTTTCAATGCCAAAAGTCGCGGTTACGTGGACACACAAACCCTTTCCGTAACGCTTCCTTCAATTTCTAAACTCTATTTCGGTCAAGTTCAATTAATTTCTAAACCCTTCTAACCACATTTGTTACATTTTTTTTTGTAATTTCCCAAAAAGAGTAAGCCAGCGCGAAAATAAAGTTGGGGAATCGAGCACTAACTTTGCTGTTTAAGGTGAAGTATTGCATTGAGTTGAAGTGAGGGTTTGGTGCGTTTTCTGTCTATAATTTTAGGCAAACCAAACTAAAAATTGAGATAATACACGGTGACACCAGGTGCCACATAGTTTTAATAAGGAACCGCGTGCCCAATTTTTCCACAAACATCTTCTGAACTATACCATCTATCAGATTTGGGGAGCTTACCAGAGTCCCAACCCTTCACATGCAAACAATTTTCCGAAACTACGCATCCGAATAAAAATGCGAATAAATAAATAAAATATTGTAATGGAATTGGGGCGATACACGTCACAGGCTTGTAGTTAAACTAAACCTTCCACTTACTAAAGCCACACACAAGCATCTACATCCAGACATCTCCCAATTCATCTCCATTACGAGTCTCTAGCGTTGTCTCCACAACCCCGTGGACCAACACATTTCTGCCACGTGTGCCTTCCCCCATCCACTTCAATTTTACCACCACCACCACCTCCTCCTCCTCTTCCTCCACCATGTTATGCTCTCTTCCCTTTCCCAACATTTAACATCTACCACCTCTCAACCCCTTCACAACCACATGTTCCAATTAATATTCCCACGCAACGCGACAATATATAACCACAAAATCAACTCCTTCCATGTCCTAATAATTGTAATAATCAATAAAAACCAATCAATTCGATCAGAAAAGAAAAGGAAATAAAATAAAAATTACTTTTTACATTAAGTATAATTAGATTAAGTATTGGGGAAAAAATTGTAAGTAAATATAGAGTTAATGTGAAAAGTGGTGGAGTGACAAGTGGAATGAAAAATGAATGATGAAGTGGTGTGGATAAGGATTAAAAAACCAATCCATAAACCCCATAAGAAAAGAACAGTGTCCAGTGCTTCATTCCCACAATCCTTGGTTTACGTCAAAAACATTACCGCCCAAAACTTTCAGATGTCCATCTCAACGTCACCACCGCTTTTTCTTAATTATCCACTTTCATAAATGCCACGCTGTACAACTTTTTTTACAAACACCGAATGTTATGTTATGTTGTTGTGTTGATAGAACTAACAAACGTCCAAACACCAACGCACTGCCCACTACGTTGCTTATATATACCCCCAAAGGGAATCCACATACAAACGTCAATTACCGCACTTTACAAGAGTTCCAAGTGAGACATAGGGAGAGAAAGAAAATTATTATGACTTCGTGGCTCAGAGGCAAGTGCGTCGGGAGGGGCGCGTTCGGCGTTGTCAACGCGGCGGTTTCCAGAGCCGATGGTCGGGTATTCGCGGTGAAGTCCGTGGATCGTGGGGCGGGGCACCCGCGTCAGCTGGAGGCGTTGGAGAACGAGATTCGGATTCTCAAACGCCTGCCGTCGCCGCACGTCGTGGCTTATCTCGGCGACGACGTCACGTGCGAGCACGGCGGGACGGCGTCGTTCAGGAACCTTCATTTGGAGTACATGCCAGGTGGCACCGTCGCTGATCTGGACCGCGCTGACGTGGACGACAGTTTAGTGAGGCGCTACGCGTGGTGCCTCGTGAGCGCACTGCGTGACGTCCACGCGCGCGGCTTCGTGCACTGCGACGTCAAGGGGAGGAACGTGCTGCTCTCCGGCAACCGTGCCGCCGCGAAACTCGCTGATTTTGGCTCCGCGGTGGAGGTCGAAGTCCCGCGCGATTTGTTGCCACGCGGGAGTCCGATGTGGATGGCGCCGGAGGTGGTGCGCCGGGAGCGGCAGGGGCCGGAGTCAGATGTGTGGTCGCTCGGTTGCACGGTGATCGAGATTGTCAACGGGAAACCGGCGTGGGAGGATCACGGCGTGGACACGCTGAGTCGAATCGGTTACTCGGACGAGTTGCCGGAGTTTCCGAGCAAACTGTCAGAGCTGGGGAAGGATTTTCTAGAGAAGTGTCTGAGAAGAGAATGGAGAGAACGGTGGAGCTGCGATCAGCTGCTGCAGCATCCATTTCTGCTTCCTTACGCCGTAGTTGAATCGTCGCCCCGTTGCGTTCTGGACTGGGTTGACTCGGAGTTCGCCGAGTCAGAACATAACGACCTTGAACAAGAAGGAGGGTGGTTAGAATTTAAGCGCAAGGAAAATTCAGTTAAAAGTAGAATTAGTAAATTAGCAACAGAATCGAGGGTAAATTGGGAAACAGAGGGTTGGGAAGCGGTGAGGGAGGTTGAGCTCAACGAAGAATCATGGGAATCAAGAACAAGAGGTGAAAGCGAAGAAGGGGTAAATTGGGAATTTAAGAATGTGGTGAGCGTAGGGAGTTGTGGGGAATGTTGGCATTGTGAAGGGGTAAATCGGGAAATAGAAGAGTTTGGTGAGGAGTGTAACAGAGGTGGTGGAGGTTGGAGGTGTGATAGGAATGGGTTGGAAAAGGTTGGTTGGGTTAAGGGAATTTTGAGGATTTACTGTTGTAAAAGTTTGATACGATGTTATTTGTTGTATTTAATGTATTTAAATACATTATGGTTTTGCTTTATTTATGGTGTGTACCTGTGTTTATTGGAAAAGTGTGTAATGCAATTGAGAGAGACAATAAATTGGGTGGATTATAGAAGAAATTGATTAGGTTGGGTGGTGTGAACTGTGAAGAGGGGAACAAAACAATGGTCACAGTTGGACACATGATGGCAATGATATGGGAGATCTGAACTCACAAATTCAAAATGAAAACCTAGAAAAGGTTAGGCGAAGCAAATACAATGAGGTCATTAGATGATCATAATGAGACCATTGATTAAGTGTGGAAATCAGGCTAACTTTCATGAATTGATTCTTTTAATTCTTTTAAAACATGCCAAGAGAGATCTTGTACTACCAAGTACAATCTTTCAAAATCTTATTCGCTTTTTACTTCTCTTAATTTTGCAAGTCTAATAAGGATTTACAGATTAATTTTTACCTTAAAATTACTTTTAAATCTTGATTAGTTAGAATTTAATTATTAAAATTTCAAATACCAATAGTTGATGTTTTAGTCAAAAACATTAATTGAAATCATTAATAAAAAATAAAATAAAAACATTAAAAACAAGAAGTTCTCCTATCCTTGAAAATTTTTTGTGTTTTGTGTGTTAGATTACCTAGATAGTTTGGATAAAGTATTATTTTTTGTTTAGTTCACTCATTACGACATACATAATGCAAGTATAGACATGGTTTCATATGAAGTGACACAAATCATGTAATTAATATGATTCTGCTAATTAGGTCGTTACACTTAAAATGCTTATAAAACATTATTAAAAATTTATACTACAATAAAAAAACAGAGAAGTTTATGAAACAAATTAAGTATTATGCATGCATAATGTTGATTAAAATAAATTAAGTATTATGCATAATGTTGATTAGCGATAATCATCACAAGAAAAATGAGAAAATTATAAGAATTTAATGAATTTAACGGTAGCTGATACAAAATTTTTGTTGAAGTTAAGGAACTTGATGAGGCTTTCAAGCTCGAAGTCCATAGACTCGTCAATGGCGATGGTGACCATCATAAATGAAATGCAAGACTTCAATTAGAAGGTAATTGAATTATCCTTTGTATTTTTCTCATAACTTTATTTTATTATCAACATTCTAGAACATGTTGAGGTGTTATTTTCTATTTTTTTCTTTTATTTTTGGTTAAATTATCCTTTTGGTCCTTCTATTTGTCATGAAATTTCATTTTGATCCTCACGTTTTTCGTTGTCTCAATTTAGTCCTTATTTTCTTAAAAATGACTCAATTTGGTCCTCACCGTTAACTTTGACTAGACGGTGTTAAAGTCAACGTCATGTGTCAATTTCTGGTTTTTTTGAATTTTTTGAATTTTTTTTGAATTTTTTTGAATTTTTTTTTCTTTTTGACACTTGTCACTTCACAGTTTTGTCAGGTGTCAAAGTGACTCAATTTGGTCCATATATTTGTTTTTAGTTTCAATTTAGTCTCTATATTTGTTTTTAGTTTCAATTTAGTCCCAATTTTTATAAAAATGAAGCAATATTGCTCTTCCTCAAATTGACACTAAATTTACTTTTTTATAAATTTTATGATGATATTCTTACTAAAATTAACGTTTTTATTAAATATTTCTATAAATATTTTAAATTAACTTTAAATTCTACGCAAAACATTAGACTTTGATTTTGTTTTGAACTTGAAATTTAGTTCCTAAATTTATGTGTGAAAAGTTATTTGATTTTTAATCTTTACCAAGTTTGTATAATATGATACACTTGATGCCTTTATATATGATGACAAAATTGTTAATTTTTGAAATTAAGTTTGGGGTTTAACTTTGTTTAATAATAAAACTAAAAAAAATTATTTAAAAATATTTTTAAAAATATTTAATAAAAATGTCAATTTTATTAAGAATATCATCATAAGTTGTATACAAAGATTAAATTGAGTATCAATCTAAGGAGGGACAATATTATTTCATTTTTACAAAAAATGGGACTAAATTGAAACTAAAAACAAATATAGGAACCAAATTGAGTCATTTTGACACATGGCACAACGGTGAAATGACACGTGTCAAAAATAAATAAAGAATTCAAAAAAAAAAAATTCAAAAAATTCAAAAAAAAAATTCAAAAAAAAATTAAAAAAAAATCAAAAAACCAGAAATTGACACGTGGCATTGACTTTAGCACCGTCTTGTCAAAGTTAACGGTGAGGACCAAATTGAGTCATTTTTAAGAAAATGAGGACCAAATTGAGACAACGAAAAACGTGAGGACCAAAATGAAATTTCATGACAAATAGAGGGACCAAAAGGGTAATTTAACCTTTATTTTTTTTATGTTATAATGTGTAGCTGGTAGTTTATGTTAAGGATACACACAATTTTTTCTTATCATCATTCTTGTTTCAACCTTCATCCATTTATGGTTTTCTTTTATCTTATTAAAGCTCGACTTGGAACTCAACTGATTCCGTGTCAAAATGTTAGATGTTTTTGGTTATGCTAACCTAACATGACCTGATCCTTGTCTTGATCCCTCAAGTCCATATCATATTCATTATAATGAGAAACCATCCTCTATCTCTATTTCTCCAGCTCTAGATGGTAGCAATTACCTTTCTTGGTCTTGATAAATTAGAATGGCCTTGATATCCAAGAACAAGATGGATTTTCTAACTAGTAACATTCCTACACCAGATATCCATAACCCTTCCTATCCCTCTAGGGAACATTGTAATACTTTGGTTATGTCTTGATTGTTAGTTCCTTATCACTACCCATTGCACAAATTACCATCTCCTTGGGTCGTGAACAAACATCTGGATAGATCTCCGTGAACGTTTTTCTCAAAGTGATATACTCCACATCGCAAAGCTCCAAGAAGAAATATATTGTCTCAGGTAAGGATCTCATATTGTTAACGATTACTTTTCAACACTCAAATCTATATGGGAGTAACTTGATAATTTATGTCCTTATACGAACTACACTTGTTTTGCAAAATTGTATCATCAAGAAGATTTTATCATACATTTCCCAAAAGGTTTAGGGAAGCATTTTTTTGTTGTTCGTTTTCAAATCCTACTTATGGATCGTTTTCCACTTATTGACCACATGTTTTCCATGATTATTCAACAAGAGTGTCACAACTCTTCGTCGTCAATTACTGATGAACTCAACATATTTGTCAATGCTACTTCTAGGAAAAGACATAGAGGAAGCACCCTTGTAGGACAATCCGACGACACTAATCAAATTTTCTCCAACAAAAAATGTGTCTATTGTGGTCGTAATGAACACATTGTAGACATAAGCTAGAATGGTTATCTCCTAGGTCATTTGCGATATCTGGGACGGTGATACTTCCACAATAAAGATAGTTATTCTCCTCTCGCTATGTTAACAATGTTGCACAAGAAAAGGACTCACACTCCTCAATGACCTTGAGTTCTCTCTCTAATGGGCTAGGTTATGGTTTCACTAAGGCTCAATATCACAGTTTTTTTAGTCTTCTTCAGCAATAGAGCAATGACCCAGTAGCCTATTCTCAGCCCAAACAGGTTAATCTTACCCAAATGTCCCACATTGGCACCTTTGATCCCAATAATATGGGTCTTGGTATTTCTTTTACAACCACAAATCATTTAATAATTGTATACACATCACACCGATCAAACAATACCTATTGAATTATTGATTCAGATGCCACTAATCACATCACTTGTTCTTTTGATAACATAATGTAATTATGACATAAAAATATAGAGGATAATTCTAATTGAAGTCTTGCATTCGTTTATACATGGATAATTCTTCTTAAAATTAAAAAGGATGTTCACACACACATTCAAAATTTGTTTTTTAAATTGAAAACAAATTCAATCTTTTCATTAAATACACACTTAGACAATGGTTCTGCATTTCTTCAAAAATATTTTTTGCATCTAAAGGAATTTTTCATCAAACAAGTTGTGTTTATACCCCTCTGAAAAATGGTAGAGTTGAGAGAAAATAATAACACATTCTTAATGTTGCTAGAGCTCTTATGTTTCGATCTCAACTTCTAAAAATTATTGGTCATCATATGTTGTTAAACATGTTGTTTATTTAATAAATCATACTTCATCCCCATCATTGACAATAAAACTCCTTTTAAATTATTACACAAACATAATTCATATTTTTTTTATTTAAAGATTTGTTGTTGTTTGAGCTATGCTTCAACAAACCTTCCTCGTAAAAAAAATTAATGTTCATGTAAAACATGGTGTTTTCTTAGGATATAAAACATGAACCAAAGGATATATCATCCTTGATTTAAATAGTAGAGAGATTTTTTTCTCTCGAAACATTTTGTTAAATGAAATAGTCTTTCCTTTTATAAAATTAATTCTTATGACTAGCACATTAATACGCAACTTGTTGTTCTATATATCACTGGTTATTGTTTCTTTATCGGAAACTCTCTAGTTTCGTAGAAAATAAAGATGCAATCTATTATATCTCGCTCTTTTGTTAAGGCTGAATACAAAGCTTTGGCATCTACAACTTGTGAGTTTCAATGACTGATTTATTTACTTCATGACTTACATATCTCTTGTGACAAATGTCTTGTCTTATATTGTGATAATTATAGTTCTTTTTACATTGCTGTTAAACTTGTGTTTCATGAAAGAACCAAACACTTCAAAATTGATTGTCATCTTGCTCAAGATAAACTCACTTCCAGTTTAATGAAGCTTATATTTGTTTCTTCTTCACACCAGCTATGTTCACCAAACCCTTAACCTCGAAATTGTTTCTGTCTAATCTTTTCAAGCTTGAGCTTGATGATTTGTTTGAACTTCCAGCTTATGGGGGTTAAACAAAATGCAAGACCTCAAATAAAATTACCTTTGTATTTTTGTGTCATAATTACATTTTGTTATCAACATTCTAGAACATGTTGATATATTATTTTTTGTTTTCCTCTTGTCTTTTCCATTTTTGCTATTGCGCGTAGCTTGAACATATATCTTTTAACTTCTATCAATAATAAAGACCAATGTTTCTAATCATCATTCCTATTTGAGTCTTCATGCATTTCTGGCTTTCTTTTACATCGTATGCAACCAAATATGCAAATTTGGTCTATTTTAATTTGCTTGCTTTGTTTTTAGTTGCTTGTATTCATATAGTTTTTAATTTTATTCGTCAATTTTGTTGCTTGTTTTCCCCATCAATTGGGGAAAATAGTTTAAAAAAATATTTTTTGAATATCTTAGAGAGATTTTTAAGAAAACTCTTTCTTGGTGTTGTAGATGTTTGTTCTAGTGTTAGTATCTTATAAATATAATATAATTAAGGGTTAAATATGTTTTTAGTTTTCAAACTTGAATGTAAAATTTGAATTTGTCCCTATTTGAAACTTTGATACATTTTGGTCTTCCAACTTTAAAAATGAATGGATATAGTTTTCTTAACGCAACAATATTAATTTTTGTTTACATGTTAAATGGTCTTACAGGTTGATATTTGAGAGAGAATGTGCCAAATGATGTAAACAACTAAAAATTTAATCTGAAATGTTGCTTGATGCGTCAAAAAGATTTAACGTAATTGAGTTAGAATGACTGTATCCATTTATTTTTTAAGTTTGAGGATTAAATTGTATCAAAGTTTCACATGAGAACGAATTTCAAATCTTCGTTAAAGTTTATAAACTAAAACATATTTAAACCCTGTAATTAAATTGTAAAATAATTTTTAAGAGATACTTGTTAATTAATTTCAAATATATAAAATTATATTTAAAAACAATATAAATTTTGATTCAATTCTTAATCTTTTAACCAAATCATCGATTAAGAAAAATAGATCACAGAATTTCAAAATATAATTTTAACCAATTTTTCGCTTTCTGTTGATTATTTTGTTGGTTTTCGATTTTGTGTAAAAACTCTATATGTAAGATATTAAAGCCATCAAAGGGAGGGAGTAAACAGTACAGAGAGAGAAAAAAAGTTGCAATAAATAAAGTAAAATATAAATTGAAATTTCGCTAAATAATCTTTTTGGTATAATAAGCATTATAAGAAAAAAATTCAACTTTAATTATATAAATTTTAAGTTTGTTAATTTTGAATGGATTTTATTAATGATTAATGATTAATTTTAAAATAATTTTTGCTTTTTAAATTTAGAAGTTGTATCTATTTTTTAAGATTACTGGTATATTAATAATAATTCTTTATTTTAAAAATACACATAACAATTTATAAAGTTTAAATATATTTTTAATTATCTTAACTATTAATGAAATTCAAACAAAATTAGATAAATTTATAAATTTTGTGATAAGATTGCAGTTTTATTTTATTGTATCTAAAATCAAACATCTCAATATTTATTAACCTAATCCTTATAATTTTAGATGCAAGAGTTAATCGAAAAAAAAGAAAATCAATACTATTATGTTGATTTTTTTAATGGTTGGAAAGATTTAAACCAATTTTACTCTTTGTTATCCAATGAATATAAATCCATTTAGTAAATTTATTACTTTATTTATTTTAAATATTTTTATCATTTTATATTTTCCATAATTTGTATTAAAAGTTGTTTTGGTATAAAATATTTTAAAATCATTTAAGACCTGAATTCTAAATTGCACATACCATCAATATATTTATATTTAATATCTTATAATACAATAATTTGTTATCAAGATATCTTGATATAATAATTGATTATATAATATTTTTAAATATAGTACTTAATTATTTTTAAATAATCAAAATGTTTAATACAGAATCCTACTACATCAATATATTTATATTTAATATCTTATAATACAATAATTTTGTTATCAATATATCTTGATATAATAATTGATTATATAATATTTTTAAATATATACTTGATTATTTTTAAGTAATCAAATATGTTTAATACAAAATCTTACTACATCAATATATTTATATTTAATATCTTATAATACAATAATTTGTTATCAAGATATCTTGATATAATAATTGATTATATAATATTTTCAAATATAATACTTGATTATTTTTAAGTAATCAAATATGTTTAATACAAGATCCTACTATAGTGAGTGGTGATTGAATTCTGACATGGAAATTTTATGCAATTCTCATTTAATATTACTCATGTATTACACAAATTCGTTTAATTGATTTGAGTATCAGAGAGTTTTATACATGTGAATTTTTTTTTTCTCAATGAGACTTAAACTCTCTATCAGAGACACAATTTAACTCTTAAAAATCTCATACTCTACCTCGAATACATCTTGAACAAATAAAGTAATAACATAAATATTTCTTGGTAAACAAATCCAAGCAAATTTGAGTATGATTGTAATATTTAGTAGAAGAACTAGATAAACTTCATCTTACCCAATTAGTTTAGAATACAAAACGAATTAGACTTAAATTGTAGTACGTAGTTGTTATAATAAATTTAGGGTAAAAGGAAGAAGAATTAAGAGCCACTAAAATCCAATGAAAAAGAAAGATGCGACTTTTGTGTGGTATGGTTATCGAGTGAAAGAGAGATGTAAGGAGTATTGTGTTTGAAATGCGGCTGATATGAGAGGAAAAAGAAAGAGAAGTGAGATAAGGGTTAGGAGGATTTAGCAGCACATGGAAATTGGAAATGGTGTTGTGAGTTTCTTCTTTCTTGAATTTAGCAACAGTTGGGCAACCCACATGTTAGGCAGAAGAAGGTTACAAGATCTCAAGCATAGCATGCCTCATGCAGTAACACCTTTTGCTTTCCCACAACAATGGCATGTGCCAAATGGATAAGGAAACCCAATTGGTAAGGTTAATGTTCAGAGAAAAAGAAGAAAAAGGAGTGGAGAAGGTTGATAACAAAATGGATTTGCATGTTTGGAGCTTAGTGCTTACAACTTGATATTTCTGCCATGAATTGAGGTTGCTGCTACTTCATAACCCATCACTTCAGCTGCCAAACTTATCTTCATGCATGTAGCACAAAGATGTCTATAAAGACATCAATTAATGCAACTGCAAACAAACAGAACACTGTCTTTCTACAAACAAGGATTCACCAATGCTTTCTAATAATTAAAATGCAATCCTGTTTGATTTTGACCCCAAAACCTTTGTTTTTTCGTTAAATGATTGTGAAATGGATGGTGGTGCATAAAAAATGGAATGCTCCTATGCTTATAAACTAAGATACTCATTTATTGGACATTTTGTTATCTATTATATCAGATTTCTTTTAGTAACAGTTCAAGAATATTTTTTGGTGAACATATATCCTTATTAATATAAATCATTTTATTAATTATTTTACCCTTCAGATTTTTTAACTCCTTTTGATAATTATTTTTTCAGATTACTCTTTTTATAAATTTAATGGTATTTTTCATCTTAATAATAATTTAAAGAATTAATTTTTATGTTTTTATTATCATAATTTAAAAATGGACAGTTATGCGTGAACTAACAATGTTTTTAACTATTATTTAACATATATTTTGGCCTTTAAAATTTTTATTGTTTAATAAAACTATAATTCAATTACTTAAAGATTTAAAGTTTATTATCACAAACTATAGATAAAATTTGAATAAGAACGTGAACTAATAATCGAAATAACTCCCACGAGAGAAGATATTCTTTAACGATATGTCTGAATACGAAAAGATAATAAAACAATGAGGGAAAGACAAGGAAAGTTGATATTTTGGGTAGATTTTCCTCTTGCCAATGAAGTTGAAGCAATGACCAGAATAAAACTTTGGTCCTTTCAATGTAAAAACAAAACATTGAACCTGTGATAATGAGTGTGGCATATTTTTCAGGACTCTTACATTTTTTTTTCAGGTAAGTGTAAATGGATCGTTTAGGATGTAAACAGACAAAGAATGAATATTATTATTCACCCACATAGGAAATTTCCTAATTTCAGCGTGTGAAAAACTAAACAGTGAAGCTCAGTGTTCTGGGTAAATCGAGTCTTTACTATTTTATCCAAAACAATTTTTTATAGCAAAAAAAACAGTGCATCGTATGTAATTTTCTATGATTTAATATGTAATGACAAATAAACTCTTCAAAAGGGTATCTTCCATCTAAAATATCGGTTACGTTTTACCATAAAAAAGGAAAAAGGATTTTCACATAAGACAAATGTCGAGACAATTTACAATTGTTTTCTTTTGTCATCATGACACGACCTTTCAGAGTTTTGAAGGAGTGGTCGGATTGTTTGTAACTCATGGAATTGAGAAAAAATAAACATAAAAAATTCAATGCACTGGTACTTTATATATATATATATATAGATATTCTATTAATATTTATTAATAAAATATCTAATCTATAAAATAATAAAATTTTTATAATAACAATAATTTATTATTTTGACAATATTTAATAGATATAATTTTAATTTAGACTCATAATAACAATAATATATTTAAGAATATTTATACACTTTTTAATATTTATATATATCAATATGCATATATATCAGATACGTGTATCATCTGATACACACGTAAATCATAGATGGAAAGTAAAATAAAATAACCCAAACTTATCAGTGAAAGGCAAAAGGGAAACTAACCAGCACAGATAGAACATTGATAGTAGTTGATGAATATTTATATACGAAATCAGACGAACAAAATTTGTGTAAAGTGAAAGAATGAACTGCTCCATAAAGTAAACAAGCAAATCCTGAGAGTAAAGATTGTGCTTTTTTGACAAACCAACAGACTGCTTCCATCTTCCAGCTTTTTTATAAATATAAGCTGCGACACGCCTCATCTCAAGAACCTCATGCTTTTCAATCTGCACTTACAAATTGTTAATAATCGTTCAAACTTTAAGGAGTTGTTTGGTTTGAGAATGTGTTTTCCGTTTTCACTTTAAATTACAGAATGTAATCAAGTTTCAGAGTTTGTATAAGAAACATTAAAACTTTTGTTAAATATATTGTTATATATTAGATTATTAGATATTTTATCTTTATCTTCTATCTTCAGATTTTTTGTTATTATTCTTTATTTTGTATATTGAGCTTAGCCCATGTTTCCTTTATAAATACAATACTCTTTGTGTATTTTTAACACAAGAGAGATTAATTCAAACCTATTTTCACTATATTCTATATGGTATCTAGAGTCCAAAGTTCTATAAGAAAAAAATTTCCATCACCTTTGTCATTGCACCCGCCGCTGCCGGAGCTGCTGTCATCATCGTCGCCGGAGCATCAATTTTGACGGGCGACCACACGATTATGCTCATCTCGGCCAGGCGACCACAACACTATCGATAACACCGCCATTGAAGTTCCCGGCCGTCGTCTCTTTCAATCACGTGTGCGACGTCCTCTCCAGTACCAATCATCTTCGTCGGACTCGCCTCAGCCTCCTCTTCTAGGATTTGTGCTTGGTGCCTTCATTGGAGCACCTTGGATTTTTAGGATTTTTCTCTCTCCTCCATGGCGTTTTCATCTGCATCTTCTACTTCTGATATCTCTTCTGCCTCCAATATGTCTAACCCGTCAGTCTTTACTACCCATGTCAATGTGCACTTGCCCATTGATAAGTTAGATGGCAAGAATTATGCAACTTGGAATTCCAACGTTAAACTTTGGCTTGAGAGTCAGGGGTATCTTGATCATCTTACTCTCAAAGTGACTGATATTGCTCCCAGTGATTTTCCCCGTTAGAAGAGAATTGATGCTCACTTATGCATGGTTCTCAAGAATACCATCCAATCTTTAAAACAAATGTTTCATGCCTACGGCACATGTTATGAAGTCTGGGAACAGGCTAAATTATTATTATACTCCAATGATACTCAACGTCTCTATAGTGTTTGTCACGATCTTTTTGACATTGTTGCTTCTCGAACTCAGGACCCTATGGTTGATTATTTGGGTAAGATGAATGCTCTTTTTCATGAATTTAATGAAGTATTACCTCCTGCCTCTACCCTTGCCAAAGAAATAGAGCAACGGTCAAACTTCTTCACGGTTTTGACTTTACACGGACTTGCTGATAAATATTCCCATGTTCGTGATCAGATTTTGAATTCTCCTGTTACACCCAATTTTACTTCTACTTGTTCTATCCTTTTGCGTGTGTCATGTAAACCTTTCAATGATACACCTATTTTTGCCAATGATTCCTCTGTTTTGGCATCTGAACATTATGATCACAATCACTCTCGCAAGCCAAAAAAATGGCGTCACAAGTGTGACCATTGTGGCAAGTTGGGCCACAAAATTGATAGGTGTTATGCATTACATGGTCGTTCTCCTCGATCTGTTATGGTTGCTCAAACTGATCCTGTGGATCCTCCTTCATATGCTCAAGCTGACAAATCTGTTATCATCAATGAATTTCTTCAATGGTGTGAGGATCGTAAGCCCTCTAGTTCCACTGCTTATGTTACACACACAAGTACATCTTTTGCCGACCTGACTCAATCTTCGTTTATTGGTCCTTGGGTTCTCGACTTAGGAGCCACATATCACATTACTGGTAACAAATCTTTGTTTTCCTCTTTATCTTCTTCGGATAATTTACCTTTTGTTACAATGGCTAATGGGTCTAGGGTTTAGCTCATTGTGTTGGGACTGTTAACCTTTTTGCCTTTTTTATCCATTGATATTGTTTTTTATGTCCCTAGGTCTCCTTTTAACTTATTATTCATTAGTCGTCTAACTTGTTCTCTTGATTGTGTTATTTCTTTTACCCAAATTTCTATTTGTTTACATGACCAAAGTTCGTGACAGGTGATTGGCACCGAATGTGAGTCTCATGGTCTTTATCATCTCCACCCTTCTACACATCTTGGTGCAGTTATGGAGTCTCAATCTATTCTTCATGCTCAATTAGGTCATCCTAGTCTTGCCAAATTGCAATAGTTTGTTCCTGCCTTATCCAAGTTGTCCAATTTGGTGTGTGAGTTGTGTCAATTAGGCAAGCATAGTCATAGTTTCTTTTCTCGGAGTGTATCACACAGTGCTACGTCCCCTTTTGCCTTAGTTCACTTTGACATTTGGGAAACTAGTCATGTTACGTCTAATTTAGGTTTTCAACACTTTTATTTTTATTGATAATTATTCAAATGATCAATTAGCAGATATTTTCACTAAATCTTTACGGGGACTGAGAATTGATTATATTTGTAACAAGCTTGATACATACGATTTGTATATACCAGAGCTTGAGGGGGAGTGTTATAGATATATGAGATTATTAAATATCTTATATATCTTATCTTTATCTTCTATCTTCAGTTTCGTTGTTATTATTCTTTATTTTGTATATTGGGCTTAGCTCATGTTTCCTTCATTATAAATACAATATCCTATGTATATCTTCTACGCAAGAGAGATTAATCTAAAACCTATTTTCACTATATTCAATAACTTTTGATTCAACCGTTTTTTGTTTTAATTACACAATTTTACGTTTTCACAGATTCCCAAAAGCTTTTGAAATCAGGAAAGTAAATGAAAATATAGTGACATTTTTATAATCAAATGTAAACAAAAAGAAACAACCCAAAAAACGTTTCTGCAAACCAAATGATCTAAGTTTTTCAGTAAGCTTCAGATTTCAATTTTACCAATTTGTCCAAATAAGACAAAAGATTCAGGAGATTCACAGTGGAAAAAAAAATATCATGGGTCAATCCACCTTCATTATAATAAAGCGATATTAGCAGTCAAACAATAGAAACTACAAAATAATCAACAGTCAATCTGCCACTTGTTGCCAATATTCTACAGTCCCCTTTTTTCCTAAAAAATCATTGGTTTGCACATAAAGATTTGCAATTTCAGCGAGGCAGAACTGGATTATCAAGATAAAAAAATTGTTGAGAATATTCTAGAAAAAGAATATCACCTGAATAATGACATTGAGACCACAAATCTGAGCCCAGGGGAATTCTTCAGCATCAATGCATGCTAAACAAATTTCCTTCCCATGTTTTTCAACTGTTTGATTTCCTAGAACAGCACCCTGAAATTGTTTAAGCTTGACCAATGTCACAGCTAACTTAGCCCAGTTAGAAATAAAAGCAAATATAATTTTTGCAGCTTCGTAGAGAGCTTCATCTTACAAGCGGTCTCCAACATTGGGTAAATTAGCAGCATTTGGCATCAATATAAATTCTTCAATTTCTCCAAGCCGATCAATCTTTGCATATGCATAAATGAACTCACTGTCCACCTTGGGCTCTTTGGTCTTCTGCCTAACCATGAGACGAATAAAAGCCCAAGCTTTGTTATAACAGAAATCATTCCATATTTTATTTGAAATCTGCAAAAAGCATGATAACATTTTACAAGGAGCCTATCAATAATGGATAAAACAATAATTGATGGTTGAACTTCACACAAATACCTGCATTGACATAGGAAAGTCGTCAGCAAAGTCTGGAGGGAAGAAAAGATCTGCTTGCTTCTTAGTAAACGATGGTTTTCCTAACAAATGCCACAAGATACCAGATGGTATCAAGAAGTATGAGTTACTGAGGCAAAAACCCACTTACTTTGCCGTATCTCATTTTAAAAGATTCACATGTTGAAAACATCAAATGAAAATAATAAACCAACTATAATTACAGCAGAAAACAGAGAAGCCTGAACCCAGAATGCATGTGAAGTAGTTACATATAGTACCAATGAAAAAGCACTCAGTCATTGCTTTCAATTATATCTTTTGTGGTAGTTCAGTCCAAACCGTTTTTATGTTTTACTCCTATGAAGCGAGTAGTAGACAATGTAAAATGTCAATGACTTCTGGCACTATATCACACGATCTATGTTTTTAATAATTAGTTGAATTAGTGTTCTAAAATATATATCTACTTGGAAGTAAATTTTCAGAAGATTACATATGTTAACATTGTCCTCATCAATGTATAGGCATGCAGTAACAGGTTGTTAACAGCTTATACCTGGTTGGGCACCAAGTTCAATGACATCTTTGATGTAACCTGTCCAGCATTCGTACTCTTTGATGTAAAGCAAATAAGATTAAAATTCTTATCATTCCCAGCCACCTATATGACAAGTAAATTAAAAATACCAAACAACATTGAATTAGCAGCAAAACTAAAAATCACGTTTGATATTCATACAAATGAATCACAAAGCAGACAAAATTACTCTAAATGTAGCAAACGAGGCAGCACGTTCTTGGAGAGCCTGACTTCGTTGCTGATCCACAGAGAAGAGTTGCAGTTCCCTTTTACTAGTTCCGGTCTCTACAAAAAATAGAATGTTATAAAATTATTCCTAAAATTAATGTCACAAGGCAATGTTGTCCCAAAGTTTAAATCACATAACATATGTAAGTTTCAGGGACTTCTAATTTTAAAAATAAGTACAATTCTTGATCATAAAATACGAGTAGATAGTTCATTAATTAATAAAACAATTCTTTTAACAAGGTAAAAGAACTAGATTCAAGAGGACAACCATTCTTCTTAAAATAAAAACAGAAAACACTCATCAGCTTAAAAAGAAAGAGTATACACTACCTTTTGCAGTTAGTACACGCAGTAAATAAAATCCTTGAAGTATTTTAACTGAGGAGTAGAAAAAATATATAGGTATTATAGACTTAACTACACAGTTTAGCAAAAAAATATGAAAATAAAAGCTTAGGAAAAAATAGATACAAACCATCACGTGAATAGTTAGGAAAGGGTCAAGAATATTCACTTCATAAGAAAAATTTGAAAATCTTAATTTGATATGTTGGAAAGCTATCATAATTGCGATTACCCCTCAACTGCCTCAATTGCGGTCACCCTAACCCACCTTAGTTACACCTCTTTATGCGTCTTTCATTGTAGGTCTAGATCCAGTTGAGTTAGTTTGTGCCTAGGTCAAGTTGAGTAGGTCTGGCTGGATCTAGGTCAAGCCCAGTTGGTTTAAATCCATATCAAGTCAAACCAGTCAAAGTCCAGGTCGAGTCAAGTTGATTCAAGATCAAGCCAAGTCGGGGTAAGCCTAGGTCAAGTGGGGATAAATCACTTCCAATCAAGTTGGGCTAGGTCTATATCTAGTCAAGTTTGGTTGGGTCCAGCCTGGGTTAGGGCCAAGTTGATTGGGCCAAGTAGACCGAGACAAGTTAGGTTAAGTTTGGTTGAAATCAAGTTAGGTGCGTGTTGGCCCAAGACGTCAGGTTGAGATCAACCCAAACTTAGTTGGGTTGAGTTGACTTGAGCCCAGTCGATCCAAACGGTCAATTCAAAATATGAACTTGAAAATATGGAGAATTTCAAATTATCGCTTTTATGTAGAATTTGAAATTCTTTAATTTCAAGTAATCTACTTACTCTAATGAAATTCTAGAATTTCAATTTCTTTCAAAATTCCTTACCCAAACAAGATATTTTGTCATAAAGCATTTCAAATTCTCTAAAAAAATTAATTACTCTTTTAAAATGCCCTATCCAAACACACGTTAAAATGTTCTAGTGCATAGCATGAAATTGGCGTATAAGATGTTCAAATGTCAAATTTAGATAGAAAATAGAATTCTATATGAAAACAGGTAATTAAAACATATGTTAAGTAATAGAAAATCATAAAAGCTCACCTTTAGCTGACGTCCGTCCGAGTAACAATTCTTAGCATGTTTGGGGAGTTATCCATTTCCAAAAGACAAACTGAAGGAATTGAAATGATAATTAATAATCACATATGCATTCCAACACACTATCTTCGAAATAGATTCTTATAAGGTAAGATCCATGGATTTAAATTGCAAACGACATCACGTGATGCAGCCACAACATCTGCTTGCGGTGGTGGCCGCCACAACTACATAAAGTCGTGATTCTGTTGTGAATCACATTGGTTACAGTTGGCCATTTAGCCACCGACATGCACTGTTGCCACACCAATAATTAAAAACCTCGATCATATCATATCTAATTCTAAATCATGGAAAAATTTACACCTGCCCTTTCATCTGATGTAATTTCATCTTTGCTTTTATTTCAATGTTAAAAACTTGCAAATGATCCTGTGCAGTCCCTGGAATTTGGGCTGCATATAGAGCCTCATCTTCAGAGACATATAAAATCCATATTCACACAAGCTGCAGTTATCTAAATCATTAACTATAACAACGTCACGAACCACAGTGATCATTCACCATGACCAGATGCGTACACAGAACTTGTCGATTTTAATTCTTCCCACAGCCACAAAACCAGAGAAAAACATGCATGTTATGCAATTAGAGCTACCAACACAAAATCAGAGCCTCCAACGTTACCTTTCAGAGCAAGAATACGAGAATTGGGGTTCATTAGAGCAGAATCTGCAGTTATGATGGGCTGTATCAAAGGCTGCATTGGCGTACTCATGTCAATGATAACAACACTGTTCTGAGGTGCAGTTTCCCTGACGCATATGTACTTGTCCGATTCCATTGTCACATGAGTAAATGTCATGAATTGCTGTTGATTCCGACGATTCCCAGCTGCAAAAGAACACCAAATCGAAAATAAAACAAAAAAAAAAAAAGAGGAAACTTC
>Ga0214542_1000908_pt1 | contig 57771 bp, 26 predicted proteins | sample CNSS1metaG_FD_160096 | JGI IMG/M metagenome (GOLD analysis project Ga0214542, IMG submission 160096) | Root nodule microbial communities from cowpea collected in UCLA plant growth center, Los Angeles, California, USA - CNSS1 | ecosystem: Host-associated > Plants > Roots > Nodule | place: USA...
AGAATAAAAATGAAAAAAAAAAAAAAAATAGAAAGTGACAATAAAATGTCAAGTTGTGAGTGAAGTTCTCAATAAATGGATGTTAATATATCATTTTCCTTAAACTTAATACCTACTATAAATTCTAACAATAATTTTTATATTATTTATTTTTGTGTAAAAATAAATATTTTATCAATAAAATTCTTATAAACAAATCAAAATATAAATATATAAATAAAAAATAATTTGTACTTCAAACAAATTTTTTAATTTAAAATATTTAATAAACATTAAAAAATAAATAATACAACACCATATTAAACATTATATATTAATTATTTTTACTTTAGTTACCTCTATTATAATTCATATTTTTTTTTCCAAAATCACTATTATAAAAAGAAAATTAATCAACAAAGTAAAACAAATTAAATTAAATTGACTTTTATATTTTCACATTGCACTAAAATAACTTACTACACAATACAAAATCTATTTTAAAATCAACAAATTCAAAAAGACAATTTTTTTTTATTTTTCATTCTTTCAAATAATACCTAAAATAACTAAAAACACATTATTCGATCTATTTTTTTTTAAATAATTTTAACCTCTAATATAACATTTTTCACAAAAGAAAAATAAACTCTTAAAAATATTTTATTCAAAAAATTCAAAAATCTTAATTGTTATTTATTTAAAAAAATGGAAAAAAAAACCCAGTTCAGAATTCGGTTCGACCGAATTCTAACTAGGATACAAAAAAAAATTACATTTTATAGGGTAGAATTCGTGTTTCAGGGAACCGAATTCTCACTTACAAATAAAACCATGTTATTGAGGTAAATATTGGGAACATTGTGCTGTCTGGTCTGGGAAATTAAAAGGCAAAACCGTGCTGCTGCGGTAAAAAAATCCTAATGATTCTTTGGTTTGAGTCGGCTTAATCGATGTCAAGGCTAGCGATACCTATAGACATTTTTAAGACAAGATGAATTATGCAAAAAGTGCTTAGCATGATACCTGGTAATAGAAGCTTCCGAAGGGATCCAACAAAACTTTCTTCTTGCTTATCTAATTCATCTTCGGATGGAATTAAAGGACGCCTCACAGACTTAACCAAATGGTGTTGTTGAGACATTGCATAGTAGAAGAAAGAGCATGAAAGTGAAATGCAGAGCCAAGTGGAGCTTGCTGATTTCTTATGGAGAAGGTGGGAAATGTAGAGCCTGAGAAAGGAGGAAAACCCTGAATCATGGAGGTGAGAGAGATGGTAGCAGATAGTGAAAGATTGGGTTTTGTGAGAGTTGAGTGTAGTGTGGAGAAGAAGAGAATGGAAAAGGGAAGGGGAAAGTTAAAATAGATAAGAAAAAGGAAATGGAAAAAGGAAGAGGGAGTGGAGTTAGATTACAACAATCGTGCACAAAAATGGCCATGCCAACCAATGTCCTAGCCTTCTCAATATTGTCTTCCAACCCTCTCAATCTCTCCTTCCACCAAGCTTCTCAATGATGTCTCAAGTGAAAGATTGGGTTTTGAGAAATAAATATAATATTATGATTTATCAATACTAAAATGCTAAAAGTAACACATGAACACATAGGTGGTGATAAGAAAACCGATCATCATGTTTGGAACAAGAAGCCAGATACCAAACATTTTATACATATCACTTGGTGAAATGTCAATATTCGTCGAATTTTTATTTAATAAGATTATTATATTATATTAGAAAAATAAATTTTAAATTTAATTCATTTATATAAAATTGATTTTTAATGTTTTTATAAAATAAAAAATAAAAAAGTTGTGTATACAAAGCCTATGTAAAAATATAAAAAAAAATGTTTCTTTTTTATAAAATTAACTAATATTTTATTGCTGCTACTGTTGTTTTCGTTTCAATAACTTACATATATTAAAAGGAATGTTGATTTAATTAAAAATGAATATGATATGGTGTGTAAATCTTGTAATTTGTGTTGGAAAAGTTAGAAGCGTGGGTGAAAAGTATAGAAGATAAGCAAAGGGAATTAGTTATATAGTGGATCACATGTCATGCAAAGAAATATTGCAACATGCTTTGTCATAAAGAAAAACATCCACATTCCGTAATATCAAATTCTATCGCAACCACTTCAAAATATGAATTATTAAGAGTAGCTTTGTACCTTTAGCAAAACATAAACTACACAACTTTCTATCATACGTAATATTTGAAATATTTTATAATAAAATATGTTATTTAAATAGATTTGTTTTTAAAAGAAATTGAATTATAAGAGTAAGATAGTTAAAATTAGATTATATCAATTTTAAATTTACCTAGTAACAAATTTAAAATTTGTCATATCTCTTTCAAATTTATGTTTCTTTTTTTATATTCTCTATCTGCATCAATCTCAATCGAAACATTATTGACATAACTTTGAAAAAAAAAATCTGTATTTTCTATTTGGTTTATTTAAATTAGAACACAATTGACTTGATTTTGATTGGGATTGCCACCTTGATCAAACCGGGGCATTGTTGATATGATATGTTTTTTTTACTAATATTGATAATGTTACTTTCAAGTTAAACTTGAAGTTTTCTTTGTTAACATTTATGTTTTTTTTTTATTGATATCATATACAGTTTTTTAGTTGATTGTAAATTATGATAATTTTTAGTTGGTAAGTCGATATTATATTGTGATCAACGTTTACGATATTTTTTAACTAACATTGACATAGTTATTTTTTGGTCTATGTCAATTAAAGTTTTTCATCTATAATGAAACTATTTTTTTAATCGATATTAATATTAATTATTATTTAATTATCATTTATAAAATTGTGTATTAACTAAATTGTCAGTTGACTTTTCTCATAAATTTTCCAGTTATATTTATGAGGCTATTTTTCTTATGAATCTCCATATAACATCTTTTATGTTAAAGTGATTTATTGATATTCATTCGTTTAGATTCTTTTCTCCTTCTTAACAATAAATAAGATTAAGATAGAACTCAAAAAATCAAGAACAAAATTGAAATTGTTTATTTGTAATGATTATTAATTTGGACTCACATTAGAAAAGAATTATTGATATATTATTTGGTGGTGAATTTTATATTTAGTATATTTAGTGGTAATTAGAATACTTTATTTAAATAAGAAAATTAAATTTTCATAAATTCAAATTGTTTTATTTGAATAAAAAAATTTAAAATTAAAGTACTTAAAAAACCAATTCAAATGCAATGGATTTGATTTTTTTAATTATAAAATTCTTGTGACAACACTGTGTGTTTTAATTTGTTCCATTAAGTGCAAATCATTGAGTCAATTTCTCCACATTTTTGTGCTAATTGTTTACCTAGTTAACTCCAAAAGAATCATTGTACGTGCAACTATCAACAAGAGTGAGTAAAGGAAAAGTTAACGCATGTTTCTTTATTTTTATCTTTAAATTTAGATAGTTTCATTTTGTTTGAATCCAAGCATCATTAAATCAAAATTCAAAATATTCAGGATAAAATTAAGGTCATCTAACTTTTAGAATGTATAATTTTAATATAATATATAGTTAAATTCTAGAATAAAAATGTAGTGTATATGTTTTTGAAAACTATTGTTGACATCGCTTTCTGGCCCCCATGAACTTTGGCTTTAATCATTTTGAAGGAGAATTGAAAGGTTGTCCCCGCTGGAAAGTTGGTTAAAAGGATGATACTTTAGGTTTCCAAAATTAACAATTTGTTGAAAGGAACAAAGCATTTGAAACCAAAAACTTAATCAAGTAGCCTATGGATTAGTATGTATCCATGATAACCCTACCATATCATTTTGTTTTCTGTTATTTTGGCAAATGCAAATTATTGGTACGGAAAGTTGGTGTATAACATTGTATAGCACTCTAAGTGGTCAGGGAAAGATCAAAACGGTGAGTGTAAATATTTGAAGAGCACACCATCCAACAAAACAACAAAACCTTAATCAAACTTATGGGGGACCATCAATAAAACAACAAAATAGTTGTAAGGTACGGTGTTTGTTGGGTGATTTTAATTCAGTAAGGAAACCAGAAGAGAGGAGAAATATAGGTATGGATGGGACAAACAGGTGTGAGATTCAGGAATTCAACAATTTCATATATAAATCTAATGTTAATGATTTATATATGTGATTGGGCAAAAATACACTTGGTATAGACCAAATGGAATGGCAAAAAGTCGCCTTGATAGAATCTTAGTAACAAACGAGAGGTTAGAGAAGTGGCAAAGAAGTAAACAACATATCCTGGATAGAGTGATATCTTATCACCATGCTTTAGTATTAAATCGAGAACATATTGACTAGGGTTTTCCCAAAACCTTTAAGAAGCTTAGATGCTTGGATTAGTGTTAGTGGTTTCAACAAATATGTGAAAATGAAATGGGGGTAGTTATAATGTATATGGAGATGGGTTAGTTAAGCTAAAAGAGAAGTTAAATAAATTGAAAATGAATCTCAAGGTATGGAATAAAGAAGCGTTTGGATATGTAAGTCTACAAAACCAATATATTATAAATAGAATAAGTGAGTTGGACAAGTTGAACGATGAGATCACTTTAGAGATGACCATTAAGTAGAGAGAAGGGAGTTGTTTAGTAAACTTAATTTAGTAAGCTATAGACAAGAAGTAGTGTGGCAACAAAAGTCAAGAGCTAAATGGAATAAATTTGGTTTAACCATGTCCTTGGTCCCCATTTTGGAGGTAAAATCTCAATTTAGTACCCGTTTTTTTAAAAGTCTCAATTTGGTCCCCTTTTTTATTAAAACGTCTCAAATTTGCCATTTCTGTTAAGTTTAGCTAAACACAGTTTGTGGTTGCTGAGGTGGATTTTTGTTACTGAAACGTGTCAATAACACGTGGAATGGCGTGCAAAAATATTTTTATTTAAGGCACAAAAGTGTGTGGTAGTAAATCCCTAAATTTCTTTTCCTCTTCTCCCATCTTCCCTCATGAATCCAGCCAATTGTGGTTCCTGTTTAAGTTCAAATGTTGGAGGAAAGCACAAGAGTAGCATCAATTTTTGTAGTGGTGGTGGGTATAGAAGCATCAATGTAACGTCCAGTTGCTATTGTGGTGATAAGGTTGTGTTGAGAACTGCGAAAACAGCTAAGAACAAAGGGAAAAGATTTTGGGGTTGTGTTTGCTGAGTATGGGATCGGAGAAGGGGGTTCTGCAAGCACGGTTGTGATTTAAGATAAATGTTGTGGGGATGTAAAGAATGAAGAAAAGGTTGGTGGCAATGTGAAGATTGAAGAAAATACTATTAGCAGTGGCACGAATGAAACGTCAGTTGGTGGCAATTTAAAACTGATTCATCCCGTTAGAAGGATTGGGTGAGTCAGCAATACTCGGTGGCAACTCCCCGGTGAAACCGTTCTCATAGAGGTTAAGACTCTCGAGAGGCAAATGACACATCTCATCGGGAATGCTCCCGCTCAAATGGTTCATGGAAACATCAAAGAGCCTCAACAAAGTGAAGTTAGAGATTCCTCTGGGCAATTCACTGGAGAGCGAGTTGTTGTACAACTCAATCTGCTTGAGAGTGGTGATGCGAGTGAGCGAGCTAGGGATGGGTCCATAGAGGTTATTGAAGGCCAAATCCAAGACGCGAAGGTTTTTTAGGTTGAGAGTGATGAATGGGGTGAGCCAGAGCGTCTCCATATTGGTGAGGTTGCCGAGGGAATGAGGAATGGGGGAAGGTTGGAAGGGGTTGTAAAAGAGGTTGAGAGTTTTAAGGGAGGTGATGTTGAAGAGAGAAGGCAGAACGACCTCGTCAAGGAGGTTGAATATGAGGGAGAAGGTCTGGAGGTTCTGGAAGGTTCCAAAGGAGGGGGGAACGAGGCTAGAGAAGTTGTTCTCGGCGAGGTCAAGGTAACAGAGGCTGGGAAGGAGGGGGAGTGTTTCGGTGAGGAGGTTTTGGGAGAGGTCGAGGTGGAAGAGAGAGGTGCATAGGGACAGTTGGAAAGGGAGGGTTTGATTGATGGAGTTGTTGAAGAGGATGATGGAGGTGAGGTTATGGAGGGGGCAGAGGAAGGTGGCAGAGAATGGGCCTGCAACGTTGAAGTTGGAGAAGAAGCACGGTGAAGAGGAAGAACAGAGGACCATTTTGGCTACCTAATTTAAAAACCCTAAACCTAAATTAACTTATCTATTATTTAAAAAAAAATTCCCCTTCCACGTCACTGTTCTCCCTGCCTCGTCATTGTTCCAGTACTGGTCAACCTTGCCTTGTCACTATTCATCTAACGCCGTCTAGCCAGACTTAACAGAAAGGGCAAATTTGAGACTTTTTAACACAAAAGGGGACCAATTTGAGACTTTTAAAAAAATGAGTACCAAATTGAGATTTTGCCTCCAAAATGGGAACCAAGGGCATGATTAAACCAATAAATTTTCATGTAGACCAGGAGAAATTTTCACTTTAGCTCAAGTGAGAGTACGGGCATGGGTAAAACATAAAAATGAAAACGTCAACTTTTCTTTTTCTGATTGGTGCCTCTCCCCCATACTTTGTTTAAGATCCATAGGTTACTAATCTGACACTTGTTGAGCGGTGGTGAGCTTGGAAGAATTTTTGGTAGTTGTATCTCTAATCTATAACCTAGACTTTGTGGCCTAGAGTGGCTTATCTTTTGGTTGCAGGTTTGATCTACATCTTACTACCCATGACTATACAAGCCAAACTCAAACAACATTATACTCTCACTTAGTTCTAATGTATATTAATGTTCTCGATTCCTATATCAATATTGACACTTGATGCAGAGACTAGTTGTTAGGGACTCTCACATGCAAAACCCAGTTTTATAATTAAAGGAGGAAGGAAATTGTATCCCAACGACGTGGAGGAGAAAAAAAGAAAATTGTGTTCAAATCTATCTACATGTACTAGCATTTGTGGCAATCACTTTGTTCCTATTCTGGTCATGAACTAATGAGCATTGGGATTGTCTGGCCAAGACAACATGAGTAGCTTGAGCAAGGTATGTAGAATGTGAAGGGGTCATCGAATGTGCTCGCTAGCTTAATAGAATAATCAAGAACGAAGTAATAACTACTTCAGTGGAGGAGTATTCATTCTAGTGATCTACGAAAGAATGATGATATATAATATTTTTTTAAATGAGGAAATGAAATATAATGTGATATTGTTACTTTTGAAATAGTAAAAAAGCATAATACCTATAAGAAAGATTAATCTCTTTCTCCCTGGATAATGCATTACTTGTGATTTGTATTCCGTAAGCAATGCTCTTTTTGGAGCTCTCACAATCCATCATTTCTTTTGAAAAGTTGCCATGCGCATGCTGGGCATTATTATTACAATAGAAAAAGTCTAGGACTGCACAAAAAATTTCAAACAAGTGGAACATTTATGCAAAAGCTTCTGTGAATTTGTCAAAATTCATTGTCTCTAGGGTTTAACATTAATACCAATATATATAAGTACATTTTGGACTGCTTTCAAGAACGACATGAGTAATATATCGATTTCAGGACCAATGATTGATCATATGAAACGTTGCCTAAAATTTGGGTGTAAACCAAAATATTTTTATCCTCACAATGATTTGTAGGATTTAATATTTCTCCATCGGTAGTCAAGTAAAAGCGAAATATTAGGTAAAAGAATTATAAGTATAAAATGTATTGAATATTACAAATTTATTATTAAATGTAAGTACTATACCACTTAAAGTATTGATATACTATTGGATGATACTTGTTTGTTTTTTAAAAATATGCGAGATCTTTGTTTTTGGTTAACTATACTTTTCAAATTCTAAAACAACATTAATTTCTCATTGTTCAGCTATTTATTTGTGTGTGGATGGACATTGTTCAAATTATAATCGTAGAACTTTATAAGTATTGGATGAAGGAAGAATTAGATATGGTTTTGAGTATATTTAAAGAAATGGAAAAGAAGAAACGAGAGAGATTTTAATGGTGAAGAATATTATTAAGCTTTTCATTGTTTAGTTTGAAAAAAAAAATTATTATTATATATGCATTTATGCTTCTCCTTCACAATAGTTATGTAAATAAAATGAAAGTATAAAATAAAGAAATGCATAATGCTTAAAAGTTTAATTGAAACATGAAACATAAATATAAAACCAAGGAAAGATTAATAATGAATGATACATACAAGAATTTATATATGGAATTAAAAGATAGGTGAATCAACATATTCAAATAATGTCTTTAGTAGTTGAATTGCGTAGAAGTTTTCCTTTTACTGTGAAATTAAGAGTTGATATACGATATTTATTGCATAATAAAACTATGATTTTGGTTGCACTAAGAGGTAGTGTTCACTTATATATTACAAGTAGAAATAGGTAAAAGTGATGGAAATTGGTTAAGACATTCGATCTATATACTTTCACTAAAAGAATTTTTTTAATTAATGACAGCAACAAATTTGTCGGTAAATTCAAATTTATTAATAAATTTTTTGTGCAGTGAGTATCTGAGAATTACTTACTCACAAAAGACAATTTTAGCATGGTAGCCAGTTGTGGTATAAAGGAGATGTAAAAGTTGTAACAATGTTAGTCACTCCCCTATTTCCTAATCACAATGGAACAAAGAAAAAGCTATAAAGTTGAGTAGCGTTGATTATTGATAACAAAGCCACAACAAAGCAAAAAGCATAATGGATTCAACACATCTTGGGCACCCATTTGGGATCTCTGGGGCTGAAGAAGGAAGCGGTAACTTTAGAATTGAGTAATTTGAGTGCCTTCTTAGATTTGATGCACCTGGGAGTCTTGTACTGATTGATGGAAGCTCCTTGGCTGATAAACAAGTCCATCAATGAATCAAAGCTTCCTGGCTCCACCACACGTATCTCCAATGGCCCCACCGACTTGTCATGGCTCCGGCACCGTTTGTATATGTAGTCCAGTTGCTCTTCCACCGCAATGCAACATTCCTCAAGAACACTTCCATCAACCACCACTGTGTTCTCATTCTCAGCTTCTCTCTTCACTGCTTCCTCACCCTTGTACTCTAATTTCTTTCCGTCCATGGTCACAGAAAGGAACACAAGAACTAACACAAGAGTATAGAGTATAAAACTTAATATTCACTTGGTGTGAAATGCATTTAGTGTGTTTAATTATTTATAGATAAGTATGTATATTATTGCATAAAGTTTTTTTGGCGCTTATTGTTGTGTTATTTTTCAATAAAAACGTTTTATATTATTTTTTATCACTTTATCCAAAATTTAGGTAAAAAAAATAAGTACTGTTTTTTATTAGTGTATGATACCTGAAGTACCTTGAAACTTTTTTTTTTGCAAGTTTTGTCCTATTATTTATATGGCCAGATACAGCTCTTCTTAAAAAATTCTTCTCTTTTCTTTATTTATTATTTCTTAATTTATCTTTACAACAGTGCAACCCCATTGGAAACAATTAATGTCGATGCCATTCATGATGTGGTCCCCATAGCTACATTTACTTGGTTTCAGCATAATGATTTCAGAACTGAGGTTCTACCAAAATAAATTTTTGGGTACATTCTACGGAAACAATCATGGAAAATGTTGCATAATAGATAGCACAGCTTCCAAAAGCTTAGTTGTGCTAAGAAACAATGAGAATTAGACAGAGCAACACATGAGCTGAAAAATTTATGGTTTTATGATTATGATGGTCCCCTCATCACTCAATTCCATTGGTGTGTGAAAAAAAAAACATCTTACTCATTGTACTGTTGTTATCCTTCAAGATGTTGTTCCATGTTAGTTAGATAAGATTAAACATGTTAGCTTGTTGAATGGAATAATTTGATCGGTACAGTATCAGAAGGGATACCCACAACTATGTTAGGGACTTTTTTAACTTTGCATATTTTGAGTGAAAGATAAATACAATAGAAAGAATAATAAGCTAAAGCACAAGGAAGCAGTATTCTCGTTCCTGAATAATCCATAGGACAAGGATGCGAGGTTCGATTCTATAGATACTACATTGGTGGTTAAATAAGGAAGTTATTATGTCTATTCCTCAGATTTTCTGGTAGGAACATCAGACACTGAAGATGGTGGTATGTATGTGTAATAAAGTATTTGGTTCTAGTTTGTGATTGGACATGTATATATTCTTCTCTGCACTTTTATATTTCATATATTCATGTTCTCTCCGTGTTTTGGAATTGAACTGCTTGCTCTTTCTACCAGAAATTGCAGCCATTACGTAATTTCTTTCCATAACTAAGGTAGTATTTAACCGGAAGCTAGTTCTAAAAATATGGTTTAGGCAAAATTAGTTGCAAGCATCAAGAGATCATTGATAGCGTCCATTGGTTAAAGAAATAAAAAAAAAGTTATATATTCTTGATAGCTTACAAAGATGAAACATGAGAAAGAAAAAATGTAGTAGCAGGCACATATCCTTATCTAGAAAAAGGAGAGAAGAAGTAGTGTCACTGTCGAAGATGTGATGAAGGAAAAGTGTGACAACGTTAACCCAGTTTGAATATCAAATCAATGTCTTTACTGAGGTTGGTTAATGAATGTGAAGGTGGTGTGGCCCTTGTTATCCACATGAAAATTGAGTGGTGAGGTGGTAAAACTTGTTTGCTATTTCTAGGAAGTAGTGATGGTGAAAGGGAAAAGTGATGGTTTTTGCATGAGTGACTAGGTGAGCACATAGGTATGTTAGGAATAATATTGTATTTGAAGTGGTCTTGGTGGAATTCATTATTTGCAGTGAACTCAACTCAAAATACATCTCTACCCTTCAACAATAAATGCGGCGAATGAAGACCGTCACTCCTATACAACTTCTACATCTGGGGTTTTTTTTACACCCCCCCCCACAACACACTTCGCTAAATATTAAGAGAGATGAGAGAGGGGTGGATTCAAATCTATGAGCTAAACCGGCCTATTATCAGTATAATGGAAAACAAGTATATTGAATAGTATAAATCACAAAAAATAAAGATGCATTACTGTCACAATATCATGGTATATGAAAACATACTCCAATTCAATACTCAAGAGTGTATTTTAGAATGACTTGCTTTTATTCTGCAGCACCCTTTTCTTAAATAGGCACCGTAGAATATATTTACATTAATATTCAATAAAGGGGGAGGGATTATAGGAGATTTCCTATTTACATGGAGTAATTGAGAATCCCTAACAACTATATATTAAAAGTATAGAATAATCTATTAAAGACAGAATAAATTATATTTATACACACTAACATCCCCCTTCAAATTGATGTTGGTAAATCAACCAGCAACAATTTGCCAACAAGAAATTGATGGCGCTGTCGAGGCATAGCTTTGGTAAAGATATATGTAACTTGAAGATCCGTAGAGATGTAAGGAAAAGTGATAAAGAGGAGTAGGTGTAGGTTGGGAAAACCCAAGCTGGTCCAAAAGACTACGTAACCACACAACTTCAGCACAAGCAGCTGACATTGAACGATATTCAGCCTTTAGTAGAAGATTTAGAAACACGATCTTGCTTCTTACATTTCCAAGAAATTAAGGCATCACCTAGAAACATACACCAACCGGTAGTAGACCTACGAGTATCCGGACATCCTGGCCAATTAGCATCACGATATGCCATAAGTTGTAAAGATAGGGCTTTGGGAAAGAATAACTCATGTGTAGATAAACCTTTAAGATATCGGATAATACGATGAACCACAGCAAAATGAAGATGACGAGGAGAAGACATAAATTGGCTGACTTGGTGAACAGCATACGAAATGTTAGGTCTAGTAGTGGTGAGATAAATAAGACTTCCTACCAAACGCCGATAGAGAGTGGGATCATGCAAGAGATATCCTTCATCTTTCCTATACTTGACATTTACTTCCATAGGAGTATCAACTAAAGTAGTTCCAGCTAAACCCGCCAATTTGATTAAATCTTGAATATACTTTTGTTGGTTTAAAAAGATGCCATTGGATCGATGATGAACCTCCAATCCCAAAAAATATGTGAGTTGTCCAAGATCTTTCATGCGAAATGTTGCATGGAGCTTAGTTTGCAACTTAGTAATTAACTCATGATCAGTTCTCGTAATAATGAGATCATCCACATAAACCAACAGGAGAACGATACCGGCGGTAAACTTGTGAAAGAAGAGAGAATAGTCATATTGACTCTGCGTAAAGGATAACTTAAGCAGAGTAGTACGAAACTTCTCAAACCAAGCCCGAGGAGCTTGTTTAAGCCCATACAAGGAACATCGAAGTTTCCAAACATCAGAAGAGGAAGAAGGAAGCATACAGAGGGAAGTTTCATGTATATTTCTTCTTTGAGATCACCATGAAGAAAAGCATTCTTCACATCCATTTGATGCAATGGCCAAGATTGAGAAGCAGCAATAGCAAGGATAGTCCGAATTGTAGTCATCTTAGCAACAGGAGCAAATGTCTCCTCATAATCAATCCCATACTCTTGTCTATTACCAAGAGCGACCAGTCGAGCTTTATAGCGATCTAAAGAGCCATCAGATCGAAGTTTGATAGAGAACACCCATTTACTTCCAATAGGTTTTACCGTGGGAGGACAAGACACAATATCCCATGTGTGATTTTCTTGAAGTGCTTGGAGTTCTTCTTGCATTGCCTTTTTCCAACAGTCATGTTCCATAGCCTGGGTATAACTAGAAGGAATAGAAATAGACGACAATGTAGTGGATAAAGAAATAGGTGTAAAGAAGCCATACCAATCAGGAGGTTTTGATGATCGAGTGGACCAACGAAGAGGTAGAACAGATGTGACAGGATCAAGTGCCGGTGGAGGGACAAAATCAAGTATCGGAGCAGAATCAGGAAGGGTACCAGAAGGAAGACGACGTCTTGTATACACCAAACCAGGCTTGAACCGTTCCATAGTGTGAGAAAAGTCTAAAAATTGTGGCATAAAGGAAAAAGATGAAGATGATGGTGCAACATAAGAGGGAAAGAAAAACTGATTTTCAAAGAAGACCACATTCCTAGAAACTCTAATGCGACGAAGCTGCGGATCATAGCAAACATAACCTTTTTTATTAATAGCATAACCTAGAAAAGCACACTTAACAGATTGATTAGTGAGTTTGTGACGTTCATGAGGAGCAAGATGTACAAAACAAACACAACCAAAAGTACGAAGATTAAAGTAAGAAGGGGAATACCCAAACAACTTATAGAAAGGAGAAACATTATGGAGAGTAGAAGAAGGTAACCGATTTATTAAATGAATAGCAGTGGAGAGAGCTTCACACCAAAAACGAAGAGGAACAGAAGATTCTAGCAAAAGAGTGCGAACAACATCAAGAAGATGACGGTTCTTTCTTTCAGCAACACCATTTTGTTGTGGTGTGGAAGGACAAGAATGCTGAGATAGAATTCCCTCATTTTGAAGAAAACTTTGAAATGCGTTAGACATATATTCACCTCCAGAATCTGATCTTAAAATTTTTATGTGAGCAGAGAATTGAGTCTTAAGGAACGAAACAAAACGTTGAAAAACAGAGAAAACTTATGCTTTAGACCGAAGAAAATATATCCCAGTAAATCGGATGTAGTCATCTAAAAACGTGACAAAATACTTATAACCTGCATGAGATATAATAGGAGAAATCCCTCAAACATCACTATGAATAATGTCAAAACAATGATTTGCCTGAGATGCATTATGAAGAAATGGTAAAGTTTTACTTTTACCAAGTTTGCAGGTAGTACAATCAAATGAAACAGGGGAGTTTTTATTGCCCAAAGAACCAGATTTAAACAAGGTACTAAGTACATGAGAATTTGGATGGCCTAAATGATTATGCCACATTTTATTTAGTTGTCTATCATCAACACAAACTAGAGAAAAAAAAAAGGACAATATGTGAAAGGTGAGATGCATAGTGGAAAGAGTCGTCCTACTTTAGTTCCTTTAGAATGATCTTCCCTGAGCTAGAGTCGTTAGGCGACTTGGACCTTCTCGTTGGGCAGATTGGTCATGCTTGCTGAGCAAACTAAGTCGGCCTAGATTGAGCTTGGAATGTATACTTGAATAAATTTTCAATTGTCTACAAAATATTTCACAAATAAAATTCAAATACTTATTTTTCCAAAATTATCTAATAAAATCTTAATTATCTAAACAAATAATAATAAAAATACCAATAAAAGATAAAATACTTATCTTTTCTAAAATTATTTAATAAACCCTTAATTATTTAAAAATATAATAATAAAAATACCAATAAAACATAAAAATAAACATAATAAAAAGCATAATGATGTTAATTATCAAACTTTGTGAACTCTTAGAATTAATGAACCTTTTAAAGTAGTTCATCAACAATAGATTCAGCATATTCCTGACAACATGGTCCAACCACCAAATCTCATAGTCCAACTCATAGAAAACCACCAATGAAGCCTCAAATCCTAACAATAACCACTCACAAAACGTCACAATTGATTCGACCTCAGCATACTAAGTCAAGGTTCAAGGTCGACCAAGTTGATCCTCGGCCTAAGTTCAGCTGAGTCAGCCCTGGTCGAAGGATTGTCGAGTCCACCTTAGTCGAAAGTTGATCGAGTCAGCCTCAGCCGAAGGTTGGTCGAGTCGGCCCCGGACGAAGGTTGTCCTAGTCGACCTAGATTGAAGTTTTGTCATGTTGGCCCCGGCTGAAGGTTGGTGAGCCGGTATCGGCCAAAGCTCGACCAAGATATTTCGTCCTAAGCTCAACCAAGTCGACCTTAGCCGAAGGTCAACCATGTCGGCCCGGCCTAAAGTCGATCCAGCGGCCGAGCTTAAAATCGGTCTTCTTGGCCCCGATAAAAGGTCTATCTGAGTCAGCTCAAGTCAGTCTCGCTTGAAGGTTCGTCAGAGTTGGCCCTGATTGAAGGTCGGCGTTAGTCAATCCTAGTCGAAGATCGAGCTTAATCACTTTCAATACCGATTATGGGTTTAACTAGTATAAAAAAACACTTTCTATACCTGTTTTTGGTCCAATCAGTATAGAAAATCTTGCATTATTTACAAAATTGTCACTGTGTCACTTTCTACCTGGTGGATTAGAACCGGTATGATTTGTCGTTATAAAAAGTGTTTTTGTATTAGTGTATGGTCAACCCTATAGCCTCATCCTCGATCTGACCAGAAACTTTGTTCTCCAATGACACTTGCTCTAACGAAAACTTGTGATGACACACCAAAATAGTTGTATGAGCAACACCAACAACAAATAAATGTGCAGAGTGTGAGGAAAAATCAGAACATATTTGTTCTTTCAATCCAAAATTGAAGCGAATTTGAATATAACATTTTAGGCTTCAATAACTTACCTCTTCACTAGAATGCAGTAATGGAGGAAAACAACCACAATGGAAGTTGCAAGAATGCAAGACACAATATGGAGTTGGTGAGAATGCAAGTTGAGAGAGGGCGTTTTTATGAACTACTTGAGAGATAACGTGAATAGGAAAAGTGAAATGCTTAAGAGAAAAAACACAAATAAGGATTTAAATATACTATGAGTGGTATAAATTAAATAGACATGGTAAACATATATTATGACAGATCACTCAATAACTGACATAATAGCTTTTTTCCTTTAATTACAATTTTGTCATAGTGCCCACTTATTATGACAGATCCATCTACATCAGTCATAATAAATTTAACCTTTATTACAAAAGTGTCATCAGTCAACTTATTATGATAGGTAAACCTACATCTGTCATGATAAGTTTAACATTTTATTACAAAATTGTCATTGGTCAATTTATTATGACAGGTGCACTACTAACACGTCATAATTAAGTCCTCATTGATTTGATTTTTCCATTATTGTTATGATTGACTTCTTATCACAATACAATTGCATAAGGATGTCAACATTTGTTTTAAAGACATGATATGACCTTTATCCAAAGTCTTTCACATATAGGGATGGTAACAAGGCGAGATGTGAGAACGAGTTTTATTATATCATGCTCATCCTCAAAGTAAAAAATACACCCCCATACCAGTGGGTATAACATTTTTGTCTCATACTCGTACTCGTGTCCATACTCTGCTTTCTTATTATTTCAATATCAATTAATTATATTTTATAAAAATATAAAAATCACAGCAAAGGAAACATAATATTATCAAATATTCAATACAAATAGACATATTTCATATCTTCAGTGTCAAAGATTTAAATATAAATTTTAAATATATAAATTTTAAATCAGAATATCAAACAACAATTAAATAAAAGTGAAAGAATTACATAAAATATTTCACAATTACACATAAATAAAATTTCATTACAGCCAAAACATTTATAAATTTTGGAAAGATCAATGAAACATTGTTGATAAAGTTAAAAAGTTGTTTTTAAAAATTACAAAAAAAGAAAGAAACAAATATTTAAGTTTAAAAATATTTCAAATGTCTTTTTACTAATTCTTTTCTTGTACAAGAATAAAAATTATATTGAACGAAATAGTGCAGAGAAAAATATTAAAATAATAATAATTCAAATTTAAATGTAAATCTTTCATTTTTTGAATTTCAATCCATAATGGATGGTGTAAACAAGATTTATGACAATAACATTAATCTAGTATTACCAATTGAAAAAATCAAATATTACTCATAGATATACATGTATTGAATCAACGTGGAAATTTTTTATCAAAAAACATGGAAATTCAAATGTATATTTTTTTTTCTTCAAATCACTAAATTGTCTTCCATAAAAATACAATACTTAAAATTAAATTTTGTCCCTAACAAAACTTGCATAGTTTGCATATAATTTAGGTTAAAATGTCTTCTCTCCTAAAAAATAATCCATTTCAATAAATTTACTTAGTATGAAGAATTTTGTCAATTATTTGTCTATGATATTATTTAGGATCATGCATAAATTGGATTATCTGATTAAGGAGATAAAAAATATTTATATTATATGTATAAATAAATAAGTTTTCTTTCAAATATCTTATATATTGAGTTTTTTTATATATAAATAAAGAGCTCTTTTAACTTCTAATTCCAAAATTCTAACCAATAAAAACTCTTATATTTATTAATTATAATCATGACAATTACATTCTCTACTCTCTCTATCTATAACAATCGCATACTCTTAAAAAGGGAAATAAAATATTTTGGAAAGAATGTATATATTTTATATTTTTTAAAGATATTTTTCTAAATTAGTATGAAAATAATCATTTGTTTACAAAGTAAAATAAGCTTTTTATGTGTGTTTAATAATCTTATTCATTCTATTTATGCGGATTCTACTACAAACTAAGAATATATGATTCTTTTTTTTTTCCTTATATGTATTGAAATAAGGTACCCTTAATACTTCAATTCTCGAACTCTACAAGCTATACTTGAATTCATCCATTACCACACAAATATAATTTTTGTTTACTAATTTATTACTTGCATAATTTAAGTAGTATTTTTTTAGAATCTAAAATTACGATAATTTAACAAAATCTTAACAAAATTATCTTTGTACCGTCTCTATAATTGAATATTGTCTTCTATTTGACTCAAAAAGCATAAATGTTTTCTTGTGCAACTTTTTGTTTGATTCATTGTTTTGTGTTTGTTTTTTGTTTTGCCTTCGAATTAACAGCCTCTCTTTTTTTCTCTTACAAAAGCACATATAAAATGTATTATCCTATGCCTCTTTATAAAATTGTTTGTTATTTGTACTAAAAAATACAAATCAAATTAGAAATTATAAAGTCACATCTAAATTTAGCCACCATAAAAAACAAAAAACAACTTAATTAAAGCAATTAGTTTATATTTGCTTGTGATCTAAGGCAACAAAAAATAATGAATATGATTCCTCTAGTTTGATTTAGCAATTAGCGAAAATACAAAACTAAGAAAGTTCCCATTTCAGACACCAAAACCAAGGTTTGAGAAAAGCAACTTCTAATTTCAGCTAGCGATGTATTTGTTCAAAATTGTGAAATATTTATGAACTAAAATCAGTCCTTATTTTTATAAATTTTAATATTAATGTGTTGTTTTTAGTTTTCAAATTTTGAGAATAAATTTGAATCTTACTAATATTAATGTGTAGTAAAGATATGAGTAGTGTTACGCTTCCAATGATATCTGTAAAGTAAGATACTAGTGCTGGCAATGAGCATAATTATGAAGATAGCAATAACAATGAGTACTACATGTGACAACCAAAAGTCGATGGTGATTAGTGTAGTAATATAATGCATAAGTAATACTGAAACTAATTATGATGATAACAAATGACAAAAAAAAAGTAGTTAGAATATCATAGTAATTGATTTTTAATTGATGGTATGTAAGTAATAATCTCGTACAAATAATGATTTACCAGCGGTAGTAGTGGTCAAAATAATTTGTCAGTTTAGTTAAATTTAATATATATATATATATATATATATATTTTTGAAAATCACTTATCTAAGAAGTAAATAGGATTTTATTCTTAAAAAATAAAAACGTTTTTATTTTTAAAATAAAAAAGTTAAGCAAACACATAAGTACAGACAAACTTTTTTAAAAGCTAAAAATGCAAACAAGCTTATCCAACAATACTAATAGCAGCCGTAATTGCAATAGTTGTAATTTATAAATAGTAGCCGTAATTGCAATAGTTTCAATTTATAAACAGTAGCCGTAATTGTATTAGTAATTGTATTAGTTTTATGTACTTTATTAAAGGAGTGGTAACTATAAATAGTCAATGTTTTATCTTTCAATTTCTTTATTTCTTTATAAATATAAAAGTTTACTTCTTTTTTTAATGACTAAAATATTTTTAAAAATAATTTGTCTTTATAAAACATGAAGGTTACTCTAAAATTAATCATTGAATCCTTGGAGGACTTTCAATCTTACAAAACCTTTTTATGCATATTAATCTTTCTTGTGGGATCTGAATATTATTTTTGAACTTCCTCTAGTACCTACAAGACTTTTTCTTCCTGTTTCTCTCACGGTTGCTTAGCTTTTTCTATTCAATTTTCTCGATTTATTCAGTGAAGAAATAAATAAAAAAAATACTAGAAGTACACATTTTTTAACTACTTTTATTGTTTGTCAAAATCTATTAGAAAATAGAAAGTCGCAAGTGGGGTTCCATAAAAATGGAATGGTACTTCATAAGTATATTGAAGAGTAATGTCAGTAGTATTTCGGGATCAAGAAAGAAAGCCAAGGGAGGAGAAACATTTGCCTCAGTAACCATTATTTAAACAAAAGTTAAAATGTTTTTTTTTTATAATTGAATTTGACGTGAATAAAATTGAATCAAGATTAGTTTAGTTCTAGCTAACCAAATATTAATAAAAAAATGTACTTGAATACTAAGATTTGAAAATTGCAAGCACCAGGTGTGGTCTTAAATTAGTCTTAGTTTACTCCTAAAACTTCAGTATTCATCAAAAAAGAAATTAAAAAAAAGGACAGCATGAAAAACTAGTTTTTTATGACAATAGAATGGGAAATAATTAAACAAAAACTACTAACACGGACGGAGCTGAATTTAAATATAGAATCGCAAATCCTGCATTGGGAAATCTGTTTTACAATAGCTTTCTTTCAAAACTTTCAAAAGTTTAAAAATAAACAGGGTTTGTAGAAACAATAAAAAGTGAATAATATAAGTACACACAATGGGGTCCTGCACCATGAGCATGCTGAGTTAAAAAGGGAGCAAGCTGCAACATAAAAAATTGGTTTACCATTAAAACAAAAAAAAAAAAAAACAAAAAAAAAAAAACTTAGCTACAAATGATTAGATGCACTCTGTTTTCCAAACCACTTCAGCAGACATATATAGATGCAAAGTACCAAAATCCTTGTACAGTGAAATACATGAAAAATGTAGCAAATGAAATCAAATCGTCATTTAAGCTGAACCCCCTTCCTTGGTTTCCTCCTCTGTTGGCTTAGCAGTGGGCACAGGTGATGGAGAGGACTCCACTCCCATCTCTGCTCTTAGATCATTGATGCTTTGCTCCAACTCATTTATACGGTTTCCCATATCATCAAGTGCAGTAATGTCAAGAAAAACTCTTTTTTTTTCAGAATTCAAGTATTTGGCAAGTAATAAAACTGGAAGCACCACACATACACAGATTGTGCCCATTGGCACAGGTGGTCACATTGTGTTCATAAGAAAAAGGTCTAGATGCAGCTGTGCACAGTTGTAATTTATTTATCGGGGTTACTGTGTATGTCAGGGTATTATTACCACTCCCAATAGCTTAAGCTATTAGGTGACGGCACATAACTGGATCCTAACAATGCAATCATGTCATTGGCTTGAGTACTGATGGCGTGAACCCATTTTCATGGCCATTGGAGTGTTTTCAGTGATTTACAAAACAAAAGTAATAGATTTATATATTGGTAACAAAACAACACAAATAATCAAATGAAACAATGTGAACTTAAATGAATGGATCACAGCTCAACATTGTACAAATCACAGTTCATGGACATTGGGGCGTTGCCAGGGATTTCCAAAAACAAACAGATTTCTGTATTGGTAAAAAAACAACACATTATCAAATGAAACAATGAGAACCGAAACTAGCAGATCACAGCTTAACATTGCATAAATCACAGTTTACGGGCATTGGAGTGTTGCCAGTGATTTACAAAACAGAAATAGATTTAAATAATGGTAACAAAACAGAAAAAATTTATATATTGGTAACAAAACACAAATAATCAAGTCAAACAATGTAAAATGAAGCTAAATGATCACAGTTTAATATTTATATAAACAAACTTTGAAAATTTATTTAATTCCTTAACTAATTACCCAATGTGATTCCTAGCAACACTGTTCAGTAAAATATAGGTAAATTGTTAACAGAATGTATGTCACCTTAGGGCCTTCGTATGACTAAAAACTTTTCTTATTTCATCCACTATTTTTACTCTTGGTTACAAAAATATTATTCCTGCTTTTAAAAGTTTTGAACAAGAAATTATAGAATAGAAAATAAAAACATAATTAAAAAAACTGTTTTCACTATTTCCTATAAAAACTTTGGAAAACAGGAAAAAAAAATGAATTTTCCTAAACCAAGCACCCCCTTGGATCTCCTATCCTCCACCCACCCCAGCCCTTTGAATCAAATCTCAATTTTAGAGAGAAGGGTGGGGAAACAGATGCAGTCAAGCACAAATTATAATTGACCGAAATTAATTTCCTAAACAAATTCCAGCAAACTCATTTAAAGAACATCAAGGTCACAAGTAAAGGATATTCTTTGTAACAATGGAGTCGGACATCGTCTGGAACCTATTTTGCTGGAAACAAAATTCTAGTTAGCAGCAGTGGAACATACTATAAAAAATCATAAATGCAGCTCTAAAAAACTACACTATACAACTCACCATTTGCTGAAGAAGATTTTGCACCTGGAAACAGACAAAGTAGGGTAGACAAAGGTCAGATATGAATTCCCGTAACACAAATATCATGAAACTACAAAAAAAAAAACTGCACCAAATTGGGATAAACATGCAGAGTGGCCAAATTGACAGTGTAAATAGAAACCAGCCACATCAAAGATCAAAATTGAAGGGAACAACAGGAAATAATTGATTTATAAAAACCAATAATAGCTTACAAAGGCAGTCATATCAGCAGGGTTTTGCTTAGGGTCCTGTGAATCCTGTCCGTCCTGCAGTCATAAAGGGAAAAAAATGAGTATAATTCGCAATTGGGCCTCCTTGGGATTTGTTGCTGAAACGAGATCCCAAATTCAAAAAACCCTAATCTCAAGAACATGTAGACTCGGATTTAAGAACAATAACACGGTTAAATTGGATATAATCTCTTAACGAAGATGATAGAAAGGATCAGAGAAAGAGCCCTAACCATGAGATGATTTTTGATGCAGCTGCAAAATACTCAGCTCCGCGGTTTCAATTCAAAATGATATGAGATGCAAATATGAGACCGTTTCAATTTAATCTCATCCCACAACTTAATGTGTAAGTACAGAACTACCCTTTTAATTCTTGAAAGCCTTTTGATTTTTATTTTAAAGGGTTTGGAATTTGGATCACCATTGTTAAGAAAATAAAATCTAAATTTGAAGCAATTAAGATATTTGCACACTTGCCACTTCACATAATTTCTGTGGCCATGGGCTTTATTTGTGCTTTTTTTATTTACTCTACCTTGTGTCCGGTGCAGGCAAAAAAATTGAAATTTTTTATTTTATTTTTTTAATATACCTATTTTTATCTTTAAAATCATAATAGGTCTTTGTTTTTTTATAAAAATCTCAAATAAGTTTAAGACTCTTTTTATTTTTAATTAGATCCATATTTTTTTTAAAAACATAATAATTAAGTTAATTATATTAATATAGTATTTTATTAATATAGTGTTAAGAGCATATGTGTTAACTCTTTATATTTTTTTAATTATTTATGTTACATGTCACGTTAATATCGTGTAATATGTCAAATTAGTATGATGACACGTGTCAAGTTATTGTTTAAATCTCAATTTAATATTTGTTATTTTGATTCCATTTAAGTCTCGATTCTTTTTTTAATTTTCATTTTCATCCCTCCAAATTGAAATAAAATTTAACTTTTATATAAATGTTATAATGATAATTTTATTATAAGTGATATTTCTATTATATATTTTTAACAGTATTAAATTTATTTAAATTTATATTTTACATTAAACTTTATTTAATTTTATTTTAAAATTTTAAATATATTTATTTTAAATTATTACAAAATTGTTTTAAAATTTTATATTTGAATTTATAAAATTGTTATTTTTAAACCTAATCTAGCATTTTTAAAACTAATGTATCAAGTGTTTTCATTTTTCTAAAATTAATTTAATTATTGGTTAAATTAGTCTTTTGGTACCTCTATTTATCATGAAATTTCAGTTTGGTCCTCAAGTTTTTTGTTTTCTCAATTTAGTTTTCATTTTCTTAAAAATAACCCAATTTGGTCCTCACCGTTAACTTTGACTAGATGTGTTAAGTCAACACCACGTGTCAATTTCTGGTTTTTTTAAATTTTTTTAATATTTTTTAAATTTTTTATTTTTGACACGTGTCACTCAACAATTGTGCCACATGTCAAAGTGACTCAATTTGGTCCCTATATTTGTTTTTAGTTTCAATTTAGTCTCAATTTTTGTAAGAATGAAGCAATATTGTCCTCCTTAGATTGACACTCAATTTAATCTTTGTATACAACTTATGATGATATTCTTAATATAAAATTGACGTTTTTATTAAATATTTGTAGAAATATTTTTAAATAAGTTTTTTTTAAGTTTTATTATTAAACAAAGTTAAACCCCAAACTTAATTTCAAAAGTTAACAATTTTGTCATCATATAAAGGCATCAAGTATATCATATTATACAAATTTAGTAAAAATTAAAAATTAAATAACTTGTCACACATAGGTTTAGGAACTAAATTTCAAGTTCAAAACAAAATCAAAGTCCAATGTTTTGTGTAGAATTTAAAGTTAATTTAAAATATTTATAGAAATATTTAATAAAAAAATTAATTCTAGTAAGAATATCACCATAAAATCTATAAAAAAAATAAATTTAGTGTCAATTTAAGGAAGGACAATATTGCTTCATTTTTACAAAAATTGGGACTAAATTGAAACTAAAAACAAATATAGGGACCAAATTGAATCACTTTGACACGTGACACATGACACGTGTCAAAATAAAAAATATTAAAAAATATTAAAAAATATTAAAAAAATATTAAAAAATCAAAAATTGACATGTGGCGTTGACTTTAACACCGTTTGGTCAAAGTTAACGGTGATGACCAAATTGAATCATTTTTAATAAAATGAGGACCAAATTGAGACAACGAAAAATTTAAGGAACAAACTAAAATTTCATGACAAATAGAGGGACCAAAAGACTAATTTAACCTTAATTATTTTTCATTTTTTTTCATGAATAAGTTATTTGTATGAGTTTTGCTATAATAAAAAAAATGTTATTTTACAATTTAGAAATTATTGATTACAAAATTTCACGCCAACAACGCAAACAAATTGGTTTCGTGAGTAATTGATTTTCATTTTCCTATATTTAAGTATGAATATATCCACATTAGAATATAAATAAGTTTAAGTTCTAATCAACATTAAAGCAAGTAACATGAAAATAAGTTATTCTTTCATTAGTTGATAGACTATCCTTTTTAATAATAACAAAGTCAAAATATTCAATTTGTTAAGTTTAAATATGTGATACATGTTGAATATAAAAAAAATAGCATTGAAGTGTGATTTTTTTTTATGTTTACTTTTTGCAATTTTCACATAAATAATGTATTGTGAAAAATTAGACTAAGTTTTAATTTAACACATACATTATCAAAAGATTTTTTTAAATCAACATCAAATAAGAACAGTTAGACGTAACTTTAAGTTGAGATATGCAATCTCAAGAGTTCTTCTGTAAATCAACATTAAATAAAGTTAGTTTGGTGCAACTTTAAGTTAAAGAACACATTGCTAAAGATAATTTATATACATCTTATTTTAGAAAAACTTTCATTTTTAGGTTAGTTCATAGTTATCAACATTTATTCTTCAGAGAATCTTCCATATATTAAGGTTGAGAAGAATGAGTTGTAACAAATCCTTCCTATTATTGAAATCTTCATAGAAGGCCTTCCTCTTTAAGTTTGTCTTTGTCCATAATATTTAAACATAGAGATATATTACACGTTCTTCATTCAATATTAAATGCACATATATTCTTCAAAGTTCATTAATCATTTGTCATCACATGAAAATTTACTAAAAAGAAAAAATAAAATAAAATAATACAAAACATGGAGGACCACACCAAACCCGTGATAAGAATCAAATTTCATGAAACATATACAAACTATCCATATTATGAAAAAAATATATCTAAATAAATACACGAAGATAAAACATTAAACCACTTATATTCTTCTTTATGGGTCAAAGTTAACTCAACTAACTTACTAATACAATAATGTCTTTCACGAAAATCTTTGCTTACAAAAAATGCAAACACCAACTTCATTTTCCTCTAAGAGTTAGAGAAATCACTAGTTGATCCAAAAGAATATGACAAACTAAAGTATAATTACTCTAAAGTTCTCCTCCAAACATGTTTCAAAACATAAATAACCTCGTAAACTCAACATAAATAGAAGTTTCCATTAAAAAAAACTGAAAATTCATATTCTCTTTCACTTTTCTTCAAAATTAGTAACAAATTAAGCTATGACAATTATTAATTGTACCATCAATCATCATTTTAAATCTATTATCCCTAGTATTTTGATGAGATAAGAATTGTATAATAGATTACAAGTTTTTCTTAATACGGATTAAATGATGAAATCTTTTTATTTCACAAAAAATATTGTTTGTTTTAAAAGTATCAATCGGATCCAATTGTGAATTATTTTCACCCGTTTATATTCATAAACTTTTTCTAAGTGTTAAACCTACAAACGAAAATTTGTCAGTATTATCAATTTCACCAATTTTTCTCCCAAGTCTAGAAATTAATTTTCGCATACCTCTCAAGAATAATTTTAGTTTTATAACTATCAAGCGACACTTAAGGAATTAAATATATGAATTTGAGTCAGTATTTTTACCTCAATGGATTAGTATGAATAATACTATTTAATTAAAAGGAGCAAGTCTATTTGATAATTATGCCTATTATATAAAATTTGTTTACTATTATTCAGGAAGAAAAATAACTAAAACAAAAGATATATTAAAAAATATCAATTACTATACCATAATCAACATAATAAGTGTAGTTATTATTTATAATTTACATAGAAAATATCAGTTAATATGTCAGTTATAGATATAAATATCGTATAACACCTAAATGACAAGCATAAATTGCCACCCCACGCTATACCATATCTGTTTATGTTTTTCTATTATTAAATTATATTATTTTTATGATAAATGTGACTCTAGTATAAAAGAATATGTTTCTCTAATGAATCATGTTTCGTACCATATATATAAATTTCAATTTCTAATACCATATATATAAATTCAAATTCAAATTAATATTAATAATCAATTTAACGATTAATTATAATTTTTTATTCATAATAATCATTATTTTAATAATTAATAAATTTTTATTTTATAAATTAATATTTAAATTAATTTTTATAGTAATAATTAATAAATTTTTATTTTATAAATTAATATTTAAATTAATTTTTATAGTAATCGGTCATTAAAATTAGTTATTAATAATATTTTTTTTAGTAATTTAAATATGATTAATTATAAAAAAAATAATTATGTGATTAGTTTGATTGATTATTGATAAACAACTCCAGAATTATTATATGTCAGGAGATCGAAAATTTATTGTGTATCTTATTAGACAAATTATTGACTCAGTCTCACAAAATAATTTCATTAATAGAAAACGGGAAGAATTAGAATTCTATGATAGTCACATGAAGATAATTTAAATTAGTAGTTAAATTTGGCCTTGTGTCTTCTAAGAAACTAAGGAGGTGCTGTTAATTAATACGACATGCACATGCCTAATGATTAGATCAGTGATGTGTAAATCATATTTAATCAGGTCTTTGCATGTGCATGTTAGTGCCACGTAGTGTAATTAAACATGGTAATGATTGGATCTAATCCAAAACCACACATGATTATGAGTCATTAACGTGGTTCCCTATCTTTACCTTTTACCTTTTGTAGGGTTCCATTATATCATATGATTTTCCTTCCAACATGATTTACCTGTTAATTAAATTTTAAATGATAATTATGCACTAATTTCCAAACTTTAATGTCTTCAGCTCGGGGACAGGATAACTACTAGACATTGACCTAAACCCATCGTAATATGAGAATCTAAAAGAAATTGTATGACAAATTATAAAAAAAAAAAAAAAAAAAAACAAGAAAAGGTGTGAATGATAGCTCTTGTCGGTCATGTGTAAGAAAAATAGGTCAAATTTACGTGACGGCGAGGTTATCCTAATCTAAATCGATGATCCTGTAACTTATGTTGTTAGCAACGAGTGTAATGTTCGGAATATACATAGTTGTTGAGAAATGTGTCTTTTCTTAATTTTAGTAATACTTGTCCTTGATTGTTATTTGGGTTATTCTAGTTTTCAATTAGATAAGTGATTCAGCAATTAAATTAAGTAATTGTTTAAAAAGTTAGTCACTAATTCAATTAGTGAGGACTATTACGGTCATAGTTATTTAACTACTATGTTTTTTTGTTTACCCGTAACTAATATAGACAACCGAAAGTGTTTTTAATTTTAGTTGCAATTTTTATATTCTAAAAAATATTTAAAACTTAGTTAGAAATTCTTGCGGTTAAAATTTTGGTCGTTAATTTATTGGAAAGTAATTTATCTAAAATTACTATTTTGGTTGTTTTTATTACCAATTATCTTATTTAAGAAAATAAAGTGTATACATTTTAATAATTGTAAAATTAATTGATGTTATTAATATATATATATATATATATATATATATATATATTAATAAGACGTTTATTTTTTCATCAAATTCAATTAAATATTTATTATAAATTAATTGGACATGAAGAATGAAGAGGAAGCCGCAACGACCACAATGACAATTGTAGTAGAGGATATAATAATTGTATAGTCAATAATAAAAATGATAATGATAGTGAGAGAGACAACAATGGTAAAGACACAAGAGGGGGAGGAGGAAAAGGAAGAGAAAGAGGATGAGTTAGAAACAACATATGTAATGGTAACGAATGTAGCAATGAACACAATAATATTAATGATAGTGTAAGAAGAGGGGAGAATATGAATAATATTAAATCACATGATATTTACCAACAGAAAGAGTCGTAATTACTAACATATAATTATCAACAAATATTGGTTATCGATAATTACTAATATATTTTTTTGTTTGTCAACAAAATTTAACAACTAACAGTTTATCAGCAAGTTTTTATAATTAATAAATCGTTGGTAATTTTGATATGCTCGTGAATTTTTGTTTATCAATAAATCTTGTCAATCAATAAATTCATTTTCTTTTTTCAATTTAATGAACTATATTAGCCTAAAAGTAAGTTATGGGAGTTGTTTTTTTATTTATTTTGTAAATACTTTTCTTTTATTATAATAGATCATTATTTTAATTTAAAAATAGTTAAGTTTAAGAAAGTGGGCTGATTGGAAAATGGTTAAATTTAAAATAACCAATAGTTAAATAAATTTTTAATTAAAAAACCATCTATTTAAAAAATACAAATAAATATATATATATATATATATATATATATATATATATATATATATGTGTACATTAAATAAAAGAATTCCCGTAAAATAAATTATATAAATTTGTGATTAGTATGTAATAATCATAAATTATATTAAATATAATATATTAAAATGGTTGTTTATTAATTTTAAATTAGAACCACTAGAAAATAGTACAATAACATTTTTAAAATATAATATGCATTAGAATAAATTAATCATATAAACATAATATTGCGAAGATAAAGTAACCAACTAGAATACAATGATTGAGTGGTATTTTAAGTAATTTTGAAAATTTTCTCCAAAACAATTTATATAAAATAAACAAAAAAGTTTTATGAAAGAAAACAAAGGTTAAAAATTATAATTCTAAATTCTAAGTATAAGAAAAAAATGTTATTATACTAGTTTATTTTTTATATGAGACAAGATACATAGTCCATTAACAAATATTATTGTTTACTAATAAAAAATAACAGTATTAATTTTGTTTTTTAATCAAGAATCACATGATCTTAGTATATATATATATATATATATATATATATATATATATATATATAAATTTACTTTATATTTTTTTAAAAATAAATGTATTTAATACAGTATATGCATGTTTTAAAAACTCGTATAAGTGATTATATAATTTTACTGTTTATTAACTTTTAATTACATAAATATTTTAATTATATAATGTCATTAAATTAATATATAAAATAAATTATTAAGAATAAAATAGAATAAATAAAAAAATAGAGAAAGTAATTGCTGATAAGTAAAAGAAAATAACTGTTAAAATACTTTTATAAAAAAATATGTAAAAATAACTGTTATTTTAAAAAAAATTATTAAATAATTTATTTTAAAAGATAAAATAAAAATAAAAATAATAATCCTTTTATATATATATATATATATATATATATATATATTTATTTATTTATTCTGGAGTAAATTAACAAAACCTTTTATTTAATGGTATAGTAATTTGGGTGTTTGCTCAAACTTGAAAGTTGAATTTACATTAAACACACTTATTGAACACTTTTTTTTTTGTAAGGCAATGGAAAATTCTATTGTTAAATTGAATTGAATCAGTTGTCACCAAATCAAATCAACTACTAACTACTAAACTAAATTCCACCATTGTTTATAGAAAGATTCACACATGGCTCCGAAATTACATTTGCCGTTATAACTTTTTAATATGCTCTATTATCAAGATAAATATATAATTATACAAAACAATGACAAAGATGCCAATCAATTACTGTGTTAATATGACATCCCATTTAAATAGATTAAGTCTACTAAATAAGCATCGCATAATTATGATAATAAGAAACAATCAGAGGAAACAGAACACGTATAAAAATGCTATTACAGTTATCCATAAGGGTACTTAAAAGGAACTTAGGCATACCACCATGCCAAGAACGAAACAAGGACAAAACGTTAACTGTCTTGCAAAAGGGTCACCTCTATAGCAGGAAATCATAAAAGAGAGGGGCATTAAAGCTATGAAGGCTACTAAGAGGGCTATTAATGACTGCTCCAAACTACACAGCACCGCTACCACCAGCAGATCCACCTCCTAAGCTCTTTCCATCTACTCCCACCGTAGGGTGATCATAGCAAAAGGAAAAGAATCACGGCAAAGCATACACAATAACGAAAGGGTAAGTTAGAGTAATTTAAAATTTACATGGCATAGCAGACCAGTACTTAAACAGTTCAAGCATGTCAACACAGTGAGCACAGCGAATCATGTTATCACAGACAGGCAGGACACTATGACTCAATTATCCGGATAAATATACTAAGATCGAATTCATCGGACGCTTGCACTTGCGGTGGCCTCTACTGTTCTGCAGAGCCATTGCCAATGGGTTTCACCCTACCACGCACAAGATTAGCCTTCAAGCATCTAAGGCCATTATCCTGCCCAAGACTAAGGCCTCCCGCTACTCTCACCACTTGGGTCAGTTTGCTCTACCTGAGACTCACTGACCCTTTAGAGTTTCGGGATGCGATCCTTACTTGAATCCATATCTTAATATATACACTACACACCACCATGGGGTCTCCCCATGAGACTCATGGAATTACGCCTATCACATACAAATTTCATGTCTCTCATCCCACAACCACCACTTTCATCTCATACATCAAATTCTCATTTCACCCAATCATCATGTACAATTCAATGCCATCACTCATACCAAACATATCAATTTCGTTCATAAAACCCAAACACCCCCAGCATATTCACGTACATCATATTTAGGAGGAATAATCCAGACAATACATGCCACAAATCATCCAAACAGTCAATAAAACAGTGCACACACTCACAAACTCGCTCAGGCAAGGGGCTGGCCTCACTCAAACAGTGGGCTCTCGCCTAGGCGAGACATGCAACAGGGGGTTTTCACGAACTCTCGCTCAGGTGAGACCTCCTCGCCTGAGCGAGACATGGCGTCGCTCAAAACGTGGACTGGTCGCCTAGGCGAGCGTTCGAGGCAGAACCTTAGGCGAGTCTTTGATACTCTTGCCTAGGCGAGACGAGCTCGCTCGGGCGAGAATATCAGATCTCCCCCACTGTTCCACGAGTGAAATCCCCAGAAACAAACCACATCAAGCATTTTAACGCCAATTCACACAATTACACACATCCTCCAGTCATTTCATGCATAACAGTAGTGGAAACAAGCACATGCAGCAAAAGAGACGAAAAGCCTAGCTCCCCTTACCTCTATTTTGGAGTACCAAAAGCAACCACCCCTATCTATGAGGTATCGCAGCTACAAGGACTAGAGTAGAGCTGAAATAAGAAGATCCAAACCAAAACGGGGTTAGGAGATCGAACCCTGATATACCCAATGCGCTCAACAGCAAAAAAAAGGAGAAGAATTAAACTAAAGCTCTAGAGTTCGACTTACCAGGAGTACAAGATGGTTTATGCTAGCTTGGAGATAGGAGATGATACGTGCCCTAACAGAGCTTTGCTTCGTAGAGGGAGACAGGAGGGGGCTCTGTTTTTGAAAACCCAGGCAGAGAGAAATGAGGAAACAGAAAGGGTATGGGGGGTTCCACAGTTGGGCTGGCCTTGGGCCTACGAAAAGGCCAGGCCCAAGAGTTATAACTGTAAAAAGGGGTTTACAGTTACTATTATTATCGGTTGGTAAAATTGTTGCTGTATAATTTCTTTTTTATAAAAAATACACTTAATTGCAAAAATAATCGTTATATAAGTACTTCTAGAATTCATTTGACAAATGTAGTAGTTATTTTACTTTTTCTAATGCATGTACGAAACTCTTTTTAATTTTTTAAACATATTATATTAGAATAATGAAATAAATTTGCTATATGAAAATAGGACATTTTAAAAATAAATTTATCTTTTTTTACAGAAAAGGCTTCGTTCTAATCAAATTTTAGTATGCATGAGTTTAATTCCCATTAAAAATAAATAAAGTTTGAGTCCCGCCAATTTATAAATATAGCTCTCAACTTTTTAAAAAAATATTCAATTTAATTTTTTAATTGTTTAAAAATGTTCATTTTTAATTTTTTTTAATTTAGTTACTCAATTTAAAATTTTGGTTTAATTTAATCATTTTATTTTCTAAAACAATTCAAATTTGTCCTCTTCGATTTGAGACAAAATTAGTAATTAAGTTTAATTACAATTTATATATACATATTAAGTTTTTTTTTTATAATTTAAACATCAAATCACTTCACTTAAACACTCAAATTATTTTCTTTTTTGTATTCACTCCGTTCTTTATTCCAATAGTTTTTTATTAGAAAAATTGTCCAAGGCCTACCCTTTCTTAAATCAAATTGTGAATATTATGTCAGAAATACTAGTACTCTTTTTAATTTAGGTGGAGTAATTTGACGTATAAATTCTAAAAAAGGTAGCATGTATATATAAGGAATAATTAAACTTAATTACTAATTTGGTCTCAAATTAGAGATGACAAAATTGAATCGTTTTAAGAAATAAAGACTAAATTAAATAAAAAATTTAAATAGAGAGACTAAATTGAAAGTTTGAAAAAAAAATTAAACCTTTTTAAACAATGGGAAGATCAAATTGAACATTTTTAAAAAATTGGAAAACTAAATTGAACAAAAAATAATAAGGAAACCAAAATGAAAAAAAAATAGAGAACTAAATCACAAATTAAGTCTCTATTTTGATATAGGGTCTTTAAAAGACTTTTTCTTTTATGATTTGTTCGTGTGGAACCTGTAAAAAATACTTTATAGAATTCAATGTTGTTTGGTTAAACAATGAGAATAGAAAAATAGAGGGAGTAACAACTTTAAACCATTTACATCCAATAAAAAAAATGTTTTGGATAACTCATGTAAAACCCCCACAAAAACACAAATATTATATTCTCTTCTTCTTTTTTTCTATTTTCTTCCTTATTTCTAAAATTTTACCTTCAATATTTATCTTTTTCAATATATATATATATATATATATATATATATATATATATATATATATATATATATATATATATATATCCTATGAGATTTTTTATACATAATAAGTTTTTATTTGCTCTACAATTTATTTTTCTCTTATTTTTCCTGTGACTTTATCATCAATGTTAGTGGGGTTAGTCAACGAAAGTGGTCCTGTCAATTTGTCTTATCACATACTAAATTTTTATTACATTTAGATACATTTTTCTAGGTCTCTGAGTTCTTAGTACCCTTATTTCTTAGTTTTGTTTGGAAATTTACTTTAAAAATACATATTTCAAGTAGGGAAAACTAACTTTTTTTTACTAATGTTGTGAATTAAACGAGTTGTGGTTTTTTATTTTTTTAGTGGATTATAAAACAAGAGTGACGTTGAATATTGATGTTGATTGAGTTTTATGTAGAATATGTCATATGTGATATTTGTGTGGTCGTGTTTTTGGTTATCTGATTTAGTGGATTGTAAAAGAGTAGTGAATATTGATGTTAATTGAATTTTTTGCTGAATATAATATATGTTATATTTGTATGGTTACGTGAACAGTAATCCTTTAAGATATATCAATTGAATCAATTTATTCTATGTGAGATTAACTCTTGAACTAAATGTAGAGTTTTTGGCATGATAAATGAGTAAAAACACTAAAATAGAACCAAGTTAAGTATTTGATACATATATGAAACCTATAATATTATGCAAACTCGTTAGGCAGGTAAAACCCTCATTGAGAAAAATTATTTTATGAAAAATTAAAAGAGCTCAAGATGGTTGGATTGTTGGGCAAGTCAAATCTAATTGGACAAGTCTTTCCCAACATTTGGAGTCACAGGATGAGCCATACTCTCACTCAACGAAACAATGTATACAAAATACCTTAGTGTCCATTTGTTAGGTGAGTAGAATTTTTGTTGGACAAGCCAAAATTCACCTATTGTGTTAAGGCCTTTGGGTAAATGTCTATATGTACTTAATGTTATGAGCATGCCAATGATGGCTAAGCGAAATAGTATTTCATGAATTCTATATAAATAAGTTTTAAAATGTTAAAATTCATTTATATTTTACTATTTTGTTATATTTTATTAATATATTGTGTTTATACATTACATTGTACTTGGACATTATAAATCTATTGTGTTGGAGGAGGGGGAGAAGATGGATTTGAGTGGATTAGAGGATGAAATTTATGTTGTTTACTTGAAGAGATTTAGAAGTGAAAATGAGTGAATTTAGAAATAAAATTTGTGAAAATTTCTTAGTGATTTGATTGATTTGATAAATTAAAAATTAAGTTTAATTGAAAGAAAAAAAATTACCAAATTGCCCTCGATTTGGAAAGTAATATAAAATTATATTTAGATGAGTTAGATTTATTTTATAAAGAATATTTAATGAATAAATTAGAAAAAAATAATTATCATAATAAAAACAAAACAAAATATAATATATTTACATATCGATTTATTTTTTGTAAACATTTTAAAAATTTGGAGTATTAATTATTATTGTAAGTATAATTTTAAAAGTCATATTTTTACATTATTATCATAATTATCTAACATTATTAACGATGATTTGCATCATTAATTTACATAAATTAAGAAAACAAGCACGTGAATAAACTTGAATTAAGAAAAAAAAAAAGGTATTACGGTAATCTTACACAAATCACCTTCAAATATCACATATGAGAGAGGATGAGAAAATAATAGAATCCCTCAATTCCTTATTTTTCCCTTCTCTCAAATTCCTACAAGTGAATACCTAAGTCACCCGCAAATCATTCCTCTCCTTCTCTTCTAAATAATAAATACTCTCAACTGAACACAATGAAAATACATAAAAAATTTATCACATCTCTCACTAATATACATTATTTATCTCAAAATTTAAATGCTAATAAATCAATTAATTGAACTGAATTTCTAATGAAATTGTAATTTTTATATTATTATCTTGTTATAAATTTATATTTAATAGTCTACCATTGCATTTATTATCTTGGTGATGACATATTATCAGTGTACCGTGTACATGAATAAATATATGGACAGGTATAAAAACACCATTTACGAGACTTTGAAAATTTATTTTTGTCTCTTTCTTTATATATATATATATATATATATATATATATAATATTTTGTTTAAAGATGTTACCTCATAAGCACATATGTCACATTATTATCTTCTCTAAACATTGACAAATAATAAACTTAAAAAAAATCAATATTATTTACAAGATTTACATTTAAAGTATTATAGATATATTTTTATTTCTTTTATAAAACACACAATTTAATATTATAAAAAATAATAAAATATAAAAACAAATATAATAAAGAATGAAATTTTTTATTAAGATATTTTTTTATTATCTTTTGAGTTTTAGATTGTACTTATCCTTTATTATCATTTGTTTTTGAAGAAAAAAAACTTACACCCAAATTCACTATTTCTTTTTTATAATTTCTCATGTCTTTTTTCATTTTTGAAGAAAAAAAACTTTATTATTTCACTTGAAATACTAGGTGTATTTTGGTGTATAATATAAATCAAATAATATAAACAGATATAACAATTTACTGTTTATATGTTAAATTAGTAAAATAATAACAATACATTGTCTGATAATACCAAATATTCTATGGTATTAAGGAATATCATGTCATAATCAAACTTTCGAGGTTTACTGGTAGATATCTATATATATATATATATATATATATATATATATATATATATATGGTTAATATATAATTATTTGCACCAACAAATATATTTCAGGATATTTTTCAACCACTTTATGACAATCAAACTGAATGAACCTTATTGGGCCGCAACGTTATTCTATTATATCTATTTATTGTAGATAGAACAAAATATGAATAATAAGGTTGTCTTTTTAAGTCTTATATTAAAATTTCACATTGGTTTGGATGATTCCAACCACTCAATTCATCTAAATAGATTGGATTAATTTTGTTCCATCGAGTCAATTCAAGAACTTATTGAAAATTTTATATATATATATATATATATATATATATATATTCATATATAGGTTATGGATATAGTCATCGAAAGATTGTAGTTCTATATAGTTATATGACACTAGTCTTATACATATAAGATCTTTGACACCATTTTAATCCAAAAACTTTCGATCCATGAAAATAATACGACAAAAAGTTTATTATTTAACAATTTAACAATTTATTAATTTAATTTCTTTTAATTTCACTACTTAATTTACATTTATATTATTGATTTAGTTTACTTACAATATATCTTTTTAAAATATTATATAAAATCTAAAAATATATGAAAATGACCTCTTTAAAATAACTTTTGAAAAGTTTAACGTAATTCACTCAAATCAATTTAATCAATTAAAAATAAATTGAAGTTATTTGTTTTGAAAAAAAACATGTCACTGATAGTAGCATGGTGAAGAAGCACTCTAAAGTCTGACAAGAAACGGGATTATTAGAGATAAACACAAAATACACCTACATCATAATTTGTTAAATTATTTTTATATAATTGAAATGTGATTTTTCTGAAAACTAATCTTATGTATAATTATTCTGAGCTTGACTAATTTATGGCTTTAACTATTTTAAATTAAAAGTTTTATTTTATTTTCTTAAATATAATGTGAAAATTGAATACAGTCACACAAACATGTCTTTACCTATGATTACCGAGTCTATGCTAGTTGATAAAATGAGAGTCAGCTTGACTAATCACAGAAGAAGTTGACGATTTGCCTATAATTTGGTCTACCATATTTATTTATTTCTTACTTTTCTTTTATTTTGTAAATACATTTAAAATTATATTTAATGATATAATTTTTCAATAAATTAATTTTAGGTTTAATTATGTCTGTAGTCCCCATTTTCGGAACAAAATCTCAATTTGATCTCTATATTTTTTTTTTATTTCAATTTGGTCTTTGTTTTGGGAAATTTGATCTCAATTTAATAATTTATGGTAGTGGTACAATAACAACGTTAGATGTGGTGACACGTGTCAGTTCCTGAATTTTTTGATTATTTATTTATTTTTTTGAATTAAAAAAAAAGCGACGTGTTAATGCTATGTGCCAGTATTATACTAGGGGTCATTTCCTCATTCTCAATTTGATCATGTATTTTAATTTTTGTCTCAATTTAGTCACTATTTTTGTAAAAATAGTGCAATTTCGTCCCTTTATAAATTGAAACACAAGTTAATTTTTATATAAATTATATAAAAATATTTTTATTGAATTTGATATTTTTATTCAAATTGATATTTTTATTATATATTTTTAACATAACTACGTTTATTTAAATTTGTGTTTCACATTCAACTTTACTTAAAATTGTTTTCAAATTTTAAATTTATATATTTTTTATTGTTACATGAACTAGTTAAAATTATTTTAAAAATTTTAAAAATTATTATTTTTATATCAATTCAAACATTTGTGTAAAAATTTTGAACTTTACACATTTTAAAAATATAAAATTATTTGAAATATAAATTCAAATAAGAAAACAATATTAAAGTACGATATAATGAAATATCAGTATAATTTATGAATTTTTTTCTATTAACATTGTTTTCTATTAATAATTTTAAAAATAATTTTAAATAAAGTTCAATGTAAAATATTAATTAAATAAACTTATTTTTGTTACAAATATTTACTTGAAATATCAATTTTTGTAGAAATATTTGTGTACATTTACATAGAAAATAGATTTGATTTCAATCTGGAGAGGGACAAAATTACTCAATTTTTACAAAACTTGAGACTAAATTGAGACAAAAATTAAAATAAAAGGACCAAATTAAGATAATGAAGATGACACCTGACATATAAGTGACATATGTAATTGTTATTGTCACATCCCTCTATTACTGCCACGTGACACGATGACAACTTGACACGTGACATGATAACAACTTGACATGTGACAAATTTTTTTATTTAAAAAAATAATAATAAAGAAAAAATAAAAAAAATAAAAAACTCAAAAAAGCTAGGAATTGACACGTAGTATTCTCTTTAACGGTAGTATTATACCACTAACGGAAGAGATCAAATTGAGAAAAAAAAAAGAATTAAATTGAGATTTTACAACGAAGATCGAGACAAAAAATATAATTAAATCTTAATTTTATAAAATTTAAAATTAGTGTGTTAAAAGTAACGAGGAAGTGGGTCTTGTAACCTAACTGCTTGGTTGGCCGCGTCACACATCATGCATGTATATGTGTTTTTTTTTTTTTTTTTTTAAGTTTTCTTATCTCTTAAATACTTTCTCTCTCCGTGAAGTCCAAACAAAACTTGTTTTGTTCTAGCAGGTACTACCATAAATTTCACCAACCCACAAATTTCCATTTTTGCAAATAACAAATCCCTCATTCCTAATTCTTTTTCTTTACCCAATTATATATATATATATATATATTAATGTTGTCAAAATAAAAAATAATGATTATTGTTGTTATAGAAGTAATATTGTATTATATATTATATATTTCATTAACAATTATTAGACATGTAGACATGTGTTGTGAACTTAGAAAAGGATAATTATTATAATCATAAAATTAATATTATTTTGTAGATTACATATTTCATTAATAAGTATTACACATATGTACACGTGTACATGTTTAATATTTTTATTAATGAAACTAGCATAAACATAAACTTAATGTTATTGTTTGTGTATATATTTTTTAAATATTTTTGATATTATATTAGTAAGTAATAATATTGTAATATTATTAAGTTAATTTATAAATTAAAATCATATTTATTAAAAATAAAGTGAAGTATATCAAAATATATAAAAAAAATCATTGATAAATAAAGAAAAAGAGAAGAAACAAAGATAACCGATTTTATAAAAAAATTTGTAAAAGTAACGATCAATTTTTAAAAATTTAATAAATTATTATATTTAAAAGATAAAATTAATATTTTGAAATATAAATAGGAAAATTCTCTTTCTTTATATATTGTTATAAATATTATATATATATATATATATATAAACAATATTATTTTTATGATGATAATAATTATAATTAATTTTTTATGTTAATAACATTGATATATGTGACTTTAATTTGTTTTAATAACAATTATAAATTTATCATTTATTAATGTATAAAATGTGTGTTGGATGTGTTATATCCTGCATCATAAATTTATACCAGAGATAATCAATATTAATATTCACCACAACATAGTTCTATCAGATATTTTTAATTATTTTAAAATAATATGAATTACTAACTTTTTTTTTTTGAAAAAATAGCTAATATATTAAAGAATCTTTTGAAGAAATATTTTAGTCCTTAAGTAACATTACCATTACAAAACTATTAATTTTCTTAATTCCAGTAAATTAGACCATTAAGTCCTATAAATAAAACAAAAGAATATTTTGATATAGCTTTTAAAATTTCAAAATGCATTAAGATGACATGACATAATGAAAATGTAATCTCAATCTTCAACGTAAAAAGTTGAATTTTTATTCCTCACGTGGTAAAAAAAAATTATATTCAGAGCATCTCCTAAAGAAAATCAATAATTAAAATTGTAGCGATTCAGAAAATTCAGTTTTTATTGTTTAGCAGTGTGTACTTAAGTAAAATCTGATGGTAATTAGAATGAAAAGTGAAGAAAGTAATGATACATTACTATTTATAATTAGATAATTCTATAACAACGTGCTAAAATTATTGTATACCTTATATTATTGTTATTTTGTATTGATTGATTATCCCACAATAACATTAAAAGCAGCAAAGCACAAACCTTAACAAAATTTACATGATCTGCCCCAATCATTCTTAGTCATAGCCTGGCTCTCTCATCTTCCCCCGAAAAGGACCGTCCTCAGAACCCTCCACAACCCACCACCATGGTCGAAACCAGACGCAGCAGCTCCTCCTCTTCCAAGCGCTCTCTCTCTTCCTCCTCTCCCCCCAACAACACCAAAAGATCCAAGGTACAATCTTTACTCTTTCCCCGCTACCCACGGCTCGGTTTTTTGTGTCAATTCCCCCTTTCCTCATATGGGGATTCCATTTTAATCTCAATTCGAGATGGGTGTCCCGTCTTGACCGATTCTCTGTGGTGACGCAGGTGTCCGAGGATTCCTCATCAACAACCGTGCCCTCCGTAGCTCCGGTCAACGAATCTGGACCCGCCAATGAATCTGCCGAACCGGAGCTGCGGCCCTCTGATCTGCCCGATACGGCGTCGTTGAAGGCCGTCGATGGGTGTGATGCGATTTCGCCTGATAAATCTCCGTCTACACCTGTGGAGGGGGAGGCTTTGGTGTCCCCTCAGTGTCTAGGTAAGGAAATTACTACCTTTTTCGCTCGGGTTTCATATCGGGTTGTTGGTTCTGTGCATGCATGTGGTTTTCAGATTGGTGAGATTTATGAATTTGTGGGAAATTAAGGTGAAACAGCGGAGAAATCGAAGGGGGCTGGGGCGGCGGCGACTGTGTCCGCGGGCGGTCGGTCGAAGAAACGCCCTACGAAATTGAACCCCAAGGTTGCGTGGGCAAAGCTCCTTTCACAGTGTTCTCAGGTTTGTTTTTGTTGTTCTTAGTTGGGTTTTTACCATGCTTGCTTGTTTTGGGTTGTGTGTGTCTCTGAGTGATTTAGTTTTCAAATTTCGCAAGATGAATACATCGCAATTTTGACCTTCGAAGTTTTCTTTTGTTAAGAATAGTGATTTTGGTGGTTCCGGAGCTGTTGTGTTTGTGTTTGTGTTTGTTTACTCTTGTATGGATAGATGCTTAATACTTTTCACATTTCACACATAGTTTTCAATCCCACAGTGTCACGGATTGACTGACATCTAAACTTCTATAGTGGGATAGCTGGAAACGGGAGACCCCTTAATGCTAGGGAAATAATTTATACCACACATATGTAATTGCTAAAAGATAAAAGAATTACCAGAAACTAAAAAACATTTTTATAATTAACCAGTGTAGTCAAATAGCGACTATATGCTATATAGTGCTCTTGTTGCAGAATTTCTTGGATCTGCAATCACAGTGCAACTTTTGCTATTTGCCTGCAATGCTCTCTGCTGTATGATATAGCAGAGAATTGATTTTCCGCTATCTGCAACTGTTATCATTGGATGAATGAGGGAAGGAAACAATTGAAGATTGTAAGTACAAAAAAATAATTTATACTACCATTATTTAATTTGCTTGAACATATAAAAGTTACCAAAAAACAAAGATACATATCATAATTAATCACTGTTAAATAGCTTCTGTAGTGGGTGCTATAGCATATTGCACTATTGGCTAGTTGAATTCCTTGAACCCATGGTTGTTATGGTGTGTGCTGCAATGGTGTCATGGTTGTGGCATGTCTCCTGCATCCTCTTGTCATCTCTAGTGAGTCTCTGGCCAATTGAACTTTATGGTTAATATCATACCAAATTTTATTCGATTTATATTTGTTTGCATGCAACTTGAATTTTTTATACATATATTTCACTCGGTATGTGATTTCTGTTATTTTTTCGTTGATGATATGAGCTATATTTTATAGCAGATTATTGGCTTTTCTGTTTTCTGGGATCCACAATTGCACTAAAATAATCAAAAGTCGAACTTGCACACAAGTGAGTGACAAAACTCAAGGAACATATGTGCACCAAATTTAGAACATATCTCTCAAATTAAATGTTAAAACTGCAAATAAATAAGAAAGAGTTCTGAAATGTGATGTGTGAAATGACGCTTGGCTAGAAACAATTTCAGTGCTGTGGATTACGAGAAACACTACTGGGCTCTGTGAATGTCTGGAAAGCAAAGAGGTCTTACCCTACTTGAGTTTTTTGGTCTCAACTCTCAAATGCAAGTGCAAAGCTGCATTTAATCTTGAATCACAAACACAGATTTGCTGGTTTAAAACATGGGGTAATGGAAAAATTACCGGAAGGGTTACTTGAATGGTGGACGAAACAGTGGGTGAATAGAAGATTTTTGTAGACATCCATCTCAAGAGTGACGGTTTTCCAGGATAGTGTCTGTACTTTGCAGGCATGTATGTTCTGCTATCAGTAAATGATTGCGGCACAGAACCACTCCAATGACTTACTGATCACTATGATTCTGGGCTCTGAAATTATTCAAGCCTTCTCATATTTTCTAAATACTGCAGGATGCATAGTTGACTGTTGCGTAATTACTGCCTGAAGTATTTATCATACTATACTGAATAATTACGCCTATCTCCTGAGTTTGTTATTGGTGAAAATTATGTTAGAAACATATGTAAACCATGGGGTAACTTGTCTCAGGCCAACGTTACCAAAAAGTAAAAGATTCTCCAGTCTCCTCCCCTTCACCAAAACAGTTTGAACTGTAGCCCTGCAACTGCACACTTTTAATCACAACTTTGTCAAAGAAAGAGGGGAGAGGATCATAATTCATTGCTGGAAATCTAGTTAGGAAACAAGCCATATGTTGTCTTAGAGTTTATGGTAAGGATGTGTCTGTAAAGCAGAGAGTTTTCGTCTCCTATGTAATAAGGGTTTTAGCTACAAGGCTATACCTTGGTTTTTTTGCCTTTGATCTCCATTATGAACATCTTCCACCTCAGAAAGCTCATAGGGTAAGGGGTGGTGGAAGCGAATACAGATTCCTCATAAGGGGTGACACCCATATGAGGCAAACCACTCTTGAAGTTTTAATCAGCTGCCGCCATGGGGGAAGGGAACTTGGACTTTTGGGTTGTAAAAGGTGTTTCCTTTTCCCGTTGTGTGCTGCTATACATGCATATGTGCCCAAAGTAAGGAAAGAGAGGGTTGAGGGAGGGTATCAAGGAAAGTAAAAGGAAAATGATCATTGAGGAAAGAAGGAAGGAAATGTGAGTAGGAAGACAAAGGGGTGTTGTTTTGTGACATTGGAGGTGCTGCTATCCAGTAGACATTGGAGAAAGGGAAGTAAGTTTGCAGATTGAGAAGGACATGAAAATGGGTGTTGTTTCATGAGATGCAGGTGAAGGAAGCAGTGATGCTATTTTACCTGGCTGTGGGGCAGTGATTACAAGGTGGTGACTGGACGAAGTGTTTTTGCAGAATTTAGAGTAGAGATACAAATAATTTAACAGGAAGCTTAATCTCTCAAACAAGAGGTTGTTTATCATAATAAGCGATAATGTTATGGGAGGTTTGTTTAATTAGCACCAAGTTAAGATTGAAAGGAGATGCCTTAGTTGTCCAGGGCTCTTATTTGATAGTAAGAGCTAATTACTTGACTCACTTTGTTTGGCATACAATTGTCTTAAATTATGACAATCCATGCAGAATAAGTAAATTAGTTGGATTGGATGTGATTAATAGCAAAACAAATCAATATTGACATACTTTTACTTTGGGGTTGAATCTAGGAAATTTGGGATATCGAGTCATTTTGTGCATTACCTAGAGCAGATTTTGTTTTTTACTGTATGTCACAAATTTCATTTGGTAGATATGTCTTAACAGGACACCTGGTTCTATTGCAATTACATATTCAATTTATAAGGTGTTTCTTTAACTGTGCAGAACAGATTTGGAGTAGTTTGATGAAAACAAATATTGTATTTGATTTTCTTTTTGAAAAAATATTGTTGATGGTAGACTTGTGTAGTATTCATGTATATTTTGAGGTTTGTTCTATTTGCTGTTGGATTAAAATGGGGAGGGGGGAGTCTGAGCTGGTTTATGTTTGTTTTCTTAAAGATTCCATTTCTTATGCACTATTATATATTTGGAATTAATCTTTTTGCTATTTATCCTTTTCCAGAATCCTCATGTGTCCATTAGTGATCTTAGCTTCACTGTTGGTCAAGGTCGTAATTGTAATTTATGGCTTAAAGATCCCACTGTTGGTAATATGTTGTGCAAGTTGAGCCACATAGAGGTAGAGTTTCCTCTTTTGTCTTTCAAAACTTGAAATGATCAGTTGAATAGCTAATTATCCATCTGCTTTCCAGCTTTATCATGACAAATAGTCATTTCTCAAACAAAAAAGAACCTATTTTAGACTTTTGATTAAAGATATTAATGAAATGAAGTAGTTTTGTTTTGGATGCTTCATAAAATTATTCACTCTAAAGAAAAGTACTATTAAGCATTTCAGTGGATTTTTAAGATTACTGACCATGAATGTTGTTGGACTCTGCACAGCGTGGAGGCTCGTCTGTTGCATTACTTGAAATCACAGGGGGCAAAGGTTCTATTCAAGTTAATGGCAGAACTCATCGAAAGAATACCCGTTTGATTTTAAGTGGAGGAGATGAGGTGGTCTTTGGTTCTTCTGGCAAGCATGCTTATGTATCCTTTACATATGGTTCTATTAGAAGAATTTATCTGTTTTCCATCTACTTCCTGTTGCTCCTTCCTTCTTTCATTGCATGCTTATGTGATCACTTACATTGTACAAGGATATCAGTTAGTCATGTCATGTGTTCTGCTTATTCACTATTAAGCTGCTGTTTTTTTCCATTCCTAAATTTCTTTTGTTTATGTATTATGTGTCCTTAACACTGAATTCAGATCTTTCAGCAGCTCACAAATAACAATATTAGTCATGCTGGTATACCTTCTTCTGTGAGTATTTTAGAAGCCCAGAGTGCTCCTATAAATGGAACACAAGTTGAAGCTAGATCTGGTGACCCTTCTGCCGTTGCTGGAGCTTCAATATTGGCCTCTTTATCTAATCTTCATAAAGACTTATCTCTCCTTTCATCTCCTGCTAAAAGTGGAAAGAATGTGCAACAGAACACTGACATTTCATCACTACCTTCTGGCAATGGGGATGATGTGCCTGACAGTGAAATGAAGGATGCCACCACTAAAGATGTACCATCATCTGGAGTTTTCTCTGCTGACAAAACTGTTCTAGCATCCTCTAACACTGTTAATGAAAATCCCAGTCTTGACGCAACTGAAGTTGACACAACTGTGGATGCTGATGTTGGGAAGGTAGCTGCTGCTACATATGAATTAAGGCCATTACTGCGCATGCTTGCTGGCTCATGTCCTGAACTTGATTTAAGTTGTGGCATTAATAAGATATTGGAAGAGCGAAGGGAATTAAGAGAACTCCTTAAAGATGTTGATACCCCAACAATATTGGCTTCAACCAGGCGGCAAGCATTCAAGGACAGTTTAGAACAGAGAATTCTCAAATCTGAGGATATTGATGTCTCTTTTGAAACTTTCCCCTATTATCTGAGGTGCATACAATTACTTGTTATCAAGTTATCTCTTCATTGTTCTGTCTGAACTACAAGGCCCGTATGGTCACAATTATATTTGAACTAAGGCTATGTTGGTATTCTTTGTTTTTAAAGTAGTGGGTTGAATTGCTTGTAGTTACTGGCACGATTGAGGAGAGATAATTTATGGTTACTTAGTTATGATGTTTTGTATTATGCAGTGATACAACAAAGAGTGTTTTGATCGCTTCTACATTTATTCATTTGAAGTGCGATGGTTTTTCAAAATATGCTTCCGACCTCCCATCAGTGTCTCCGCGAATATTGCTATCTGGTCCTGCAGGTGGTTTACATAATTATTGTTTATGCTTCTACTTCCCCCTTTTGTGATAGAATAATGATATCTTTTATGATTCTTGTGTAGGTTCGGAAATATATCAAGAGACTTTGTGCAAGGCACTAGCGAAGCATTTTGGTGCCAGGCTACTGATTGTGGATTCCCTTTCATTGCCCGGTGTATGTTTTATTAGACATTCTTCCTTTGTTGTTGAGATTTTTCAAAATCTCCTTACCAGTCTAAAGTATTTCCTAATCATGGTGTTTACTGGGATTGTTTGCTAGATTCTGTTGAGATGGTTGTTTGGTCAATCAGGATTAATGTACACTTATTCTTAATTAAGCAATTGGTTTTTCAGGGAGCACCTGCAAAAGAATTAGATTCTGCTAAAGAAAGTTCCAGACCTGAAAGGCCATCTGTGTTTGCCAAGAGAAGTTCCCAGACTGCCACATTACATCACAAGAAACCAGCGTCTAGTGTTGACGCTGAAATTATAGGTGGATCCACGCTAAGTTCTCAAGCTATGCTGAAGCAAGAGGTTTCCACTGCATCATCAAAAGGGACTTCTCTTAAAGAGGGTATGCTGTTGTGCCCTAGATATAAGCATTGATCTGCAAATTTACTTCCCATTGTCTTTTTGCATTACAATGAATGCATGGTGACATTTTTTGTCTTTAATGACATGTTGCTTTCTAAATTTGCAGGTGATAGAGTAAAATTTGTTGGGAATTTTCCTTCTGCCGTCTCGGCACTACCAAATTATCCTTCAAGGTAATTTGTTTAATGGAATAGTTATACTTAAAATATTTTTACAACCATGAGTAATAAAGGTTGATCTATGAATTATTAGATTTTTATTTTGTTCTTTTTTATATTGAAGGATGTACATAAAAACTGTTTTAGTATGGCTTGAGAAAGCATGCTAAACTTTTAGTAAAGTGCAATGGGATTTTAGTGGCAGTTCTCATTTGCAGAGGTTATAACTTCAGAAAGAATCACACTTTTTTGGCAAAAAGGAAAATAAATACTTTCACTCTGGAGCCGTTTCTTAGTACTTCATTTCTGATATTTTTGTGTTTTTGTTGTTCATCCTTTTGTATTTAACTGAAGCTAAATTCACTTTGAGCTCCAGATTTACTGTGTTATGGGTTTTTTATGGATTTTTCTCTGGTTCATTGCTCCTAGGCTCCTAGCTATTCAGAAGGTGTTTCAATTTCTGTTATACTTACTAACTAGAGAGCTTTGATGTTTTTGAAATTTCATTTTCACATTTTTAAATATCTGTTTATGTTAATATTTTAACCTCCTGCAAATTTTTTATATTTAATCTTTTGGTTAAGTTTTGTTATTTTTTATTTTTTATTTTTTGGAAATGAAGAGTTTAATTCTTTCTATATTGGTCAGGGGACCAAGCTATGGCTCCCGGGGTAAAGTTATGCTTGCTTTTGAAGATAATGGGTCTTCAAAAATTGGGGTTAGGTTTGATAAATCAATTCCAGATGGCAATGATCTTGGAGGCCTTTGTGAAGATGATAGAGGGTTCTTTTGTTCGGGTAATTCACTATGTTTGATTGAAATTTTGTTGCTTTATCTGCGTATTAGCATATTCTATGCTATTATTTTAGCACATATAATTTATTGAAGATTTAAACTGCAGCAAATCATTTACTACGGGTAGATGGCTCCGGAGGGGATGATACGGACAAAGTTGCAATAAATGATATCTTCGAGGTTGTCCCAATTCGTTACTGGTTGAAAAGATGCTTCTATTCTTAAAGAAGTACATTTAACATTCCTCTTTGCTTTGTGCATAGGTTACCTCTAATCAGAGTAAAAGTGGTCCATTAGTGTTGTTCATAAAAGATATAGAGAAGACAATGGTTGGGAACTATGAAGTTTTGAAAAATAAATTTGAAAGCTTGCCACCAAATGTTATCGTTATTGGCTCTCATACTATGCTTGACAATAGAAAGGAGAAGGTACTGTCTCATTATTGTATTTTATCTAGCATTACATTCTCAGGGTATCTTGATTACGGGAATGTTTTTGCTGCTTTATCTAATTGCTGCATGGTTATGCTTCCAGACCCAACCTGGTGGCCTTCTATTTACCAAGTTTGGGAGCAATCAGACAGCACTACTCGATCTTGCCTTCCCGGTAAAGAGTCACTGCCCTTGCACTTCTTACCTTGATTTAAAGCATGCATATTTCTAGCTTGGAAGTTACAGCGCTTGTCTTCTGTACCTTCATTATTCCTTCCTTGGATATAGATCTAAATCCTTGTTAATATCGTTATAGCTTGGTTGTTTATGGTTCTTTAAGGAATTAATTATAAACCCAGCACCATTTCTTCCTTTTTTTAGGATAACTTTAGTAGACTACATGATCGGAGCAAAGAAACCCCTAAAGTAATGAAGCAACTTGGGCGCCTTTTCCCAAACAAAGTGACAATACAGCTGCCTCAGGTATGAAGTCACATTGTCTACATTTGAAATTTATTCCATTGCTATTTACAGTTCATGTATTCATATTATGTCTAAACTTCTACAGGATGAGGGTTTACTTTCCGATTGGAAGCAACAACTAGAACGTGATATTGAAACTATGAAAGCTCAGTCCAATATTGTCAGCGTTCGCACGGTGAGTCCAGCAACACATGTTAATTTTTATGTGCTTGTTTTCTATTTTAATTTTAATATTTGTTATGCTTCCTTCCACTTCATGCTAGGGGATAAGATTTTTTGTTATATTTTATGATTGCCCTTGTTGCTGCATTTTTTCTGCATTTTTCAATTTTTTCAGCGGTTTGTGGTTAGGTGTTATTTGCCTTTGGAATATGTGGCATTACTTGCATTGCCTGAGAAATTTTCCCAACTGGCTTATTAATGTTCTACGTACGTCATTCAAAATGTTGTTTATGTGGATAATTTTTTGTTTCCTGTCACTTCAAGCCTGCCTGTCTTGCTTCACATGGCCAACTACTGCTAACAAAATGATTCCTTGATGTTCATTTTTTAAGCATTGTGTGTGACTTAAGTTTTCTTTATTAGATACTAACATTTCTTTGCCATTGTCAAACATCTGATAAGATTCTTCTAATGATTCAGGTTCTCAATAGGATTGGATTGGATTGCCCTGACCTTGAGACTCTGTGCATCAAAGATCAAACCCTAGCTACTGAAAGTCAGTTTCTTTGTTCTTTTTTTCTGTTATGTATAGATTTTTTTCCCAACTGAATGAGAGCTGAGATTTGCTGTCTTATTATTGATCATATCCTTGCAACTCCATTTTCTAGGTGTGGAGAAGATCGTTGGCTGGGCTATAAGTTACCATTTTATGCATTCATCCGAAGCTTCTACCAAAGATTCTAAGCTTGTGATATCTGCAGAAAGGTTTTATTCTTTATTTTTGGGCGTGTTGCTTTTCTTGTAACAGTATTTTTATTGACACAACTTTCGTTTTACTGTGCAGCATTAACTATGGGCTTAACATTCTACATGGCATTCAAAATGAGAACAAAAGCTTGAAAAAATCACTCAAGGTAGTTTAACACTAGATATTAAAAGCTTAAGCCTTTTATCATAATTTCTTGAGGAGATATTTTGCTTTGCTGGTATCCATCTGGTTTCCTTACTTTGGCATGGTTTGAATTATGGAACAGTTACCTGTATTTTTTATTTGTTTTTCCAGGATGTGGTTACTGAGAATGAGTTTGAGAAGAAGCTTCTTGCTGATGTTATTCCACCAACTGATATTGGGGTCACATTTGATGATATTGGAGCTTTAGAAAATGTAAAGGACACCTTGAAGGAATTGGTTATGCTTCCTCTTCAGAGGCCTGAATTATTTTGCAAAGGACAGCTCACAAAGGTGAATAGATTTCCGTTTTAGTTGCTTTAAATGAGGACTTGTGGAACACGTTTTTTAAGTAGATCATATTCATATAATGTGTGTAGCACCTCATTTTAATTACTTTGGATGTAGCCTTGCAAGGGAATATTGCTTTTTGGCCCCCCTGGAACAGGAAAAACAATGCTTGCAAAGGCTGTAGCTACTGAAGCTGGAGCAAATTTCATTAACATTTCAATGTCCAGCATTACTTCAAAGGTACTGATGTGCAAATTTCTTTTTTGTTATGTTGTGTATTTCCTTGTATGTCTTAGTGACAAAAAGCCATGGTTTTGTTTACTGCAGTGGTTTGGTGAAGGAGAAAAATATGTAAAAGCAGTTTTTTCTCTGGCCAGCAAAATTGCTCCAAGTGTTATTTTTGTTGATGAGGTTGGTTTATAATGTCATTTGTTTATCTTATTTTCCTTCGTTTTAAATAAATTTTGAGTCCCTTCCCTTCTGTATGACCCTTTGTTGGACTATTTTAAGAAGATATGATCAAATGGAGAAAAGCAAAGTTACGGTCAATATAATGATATTAAAGGGATATGCAAAAAGGAGTTCGTGTCTTACAATGCAAAGTTACAGTCATTTGTTGTAGACATTATTAAAAGGGGTGGACCTCTTAGGCTTTGCTAAGCTGAAGTAGAGTGACAATGGTGTTCGGAAAGCTGGAACCGTGATTATGTAAGCTTGATACATTGGGTTGAAGAGGAGGGTGGGTTGTGATTTGTTATGAACTTCTAGCAGTTCCAAATCAAAATTTCTGGACTTAGCTGATTCTTTTTTACTGAATTGATTGGTCATGTTGTTTTTGTGATTATTTTCTATAGCAGCTATTCTTCAATTGAGCTATAAGTTTCTGATTTCCAACTTAATTTTCTTTGAACATTCTAAAATACCAGGCAAATGAAAAACTGGCTGAATTTGGAGACCTGCATATTTAAATCCTGTCAATTTTTAGGGTAGCAAGTATGGTTTTTCTTAGTTGCAATATCATCTTGTTGATTTGTCATGGCAGGTTGATAGTATGCTAGGAAGACGTGAAAACCCCAGTGAGCATGAGGCTATGCGAAAAATGAAAAATGAGTTTATGGTTAATTGGGATGGTTTGCGTACTAAAGATAAAGAGCGGGTACTTGTTCTTGCTGCTACAAACAGGCCTTTTGATCTTGATGAGGCTGTTATTAGACGGCTTCCAAGACGGTGAGCATGTTATGTTTATTGTTAACTTGTATTTCCATGTTTTACAAATGACATCCATTCTAATGCAGGTTTTTCTTTTTTATTATGTAGATTGATGGTTAATTTGCCAGATGCTCCAAACAGAGAAAAAATTCTCAGAGTCATTTTAGCGAAAGAAGATCTGGCACCTGATGTTGATTTTGAAGCAATGGCTAATATGACTGATGGATACTCTGGGAGTGATCTAAAGGTTGTATTTCTATATATTTTTCATTTCTTTCTTGGTTCCTGGAGAAGGTAACATTCAATTCTGCAGAAAGTATTCTCACTGTTATCTTTTGATTGCAGAACCTTTGTGTCACAGCAGCTCACTGCCCAATACGAGAGATCTTAGAGAAAGAAAAGAAGGTCAGTGACACACAGCAAAAAACTATCTACCTAGCTTTCTCTCATACTGAAATATCTGTTCAGTGCTAAATATAACCCAGTGCATCATAATGTGCTTCTATAATAGTCCATGGATTGGTGCTCTCTTTCCTCACTTTGACATGATTTGTCTTTCAGGAGAAAAGCTTAGCACTATCTGAGAACAAACCTTTACCTGGATTGTCTGGCAGCTCCGACATTCGGCCTTTGAAGATTGATGATTTTAGATATGCACATGAGCAGGTATATTAATTTCATTTCCATTGTCATTTATTTTTAAATAATGTGTTCACTTTGATGTATATGGTGTTCCTTTTTGTATTATTGGTGGATGACATATATAACAAAGAGTGTAATCCAGCTAGTGAAACCATCCAATTTTTGTTAGAAATTAAATTTGGAGGTTGGCTCGGGGGTGAGTAAAATTTTAATGGCCCTTATTAGATGTTTATGGTGGATGGAACGTTGGGCAAATGATACTGAATCTGACACATTGAACATTAAGCTATCTCTGTATATTGTTGGATTGGATTACAAAATGGGTTTAGTTTTTCATGTTGATGATGCATTGCTTGGTAGAGTCCTTTTTGTGCTTTTATATATAATGTTTGATGTATTTTGGTGCAGGTGTGTGCGAGCGTGTCATCAGAGTCAACAAATATGAATGAACTACTCCAATGGAATGACCTCTATGGAGAAGGAGGATCAAGAAAAATGAGATCTTTGAGCTATTTCATGTAAAGGTTTCTCTGTATAGCATTTGTTGCTTTTAGGCTATTCTTCTATCACCACCACCTAAATGGTGCAACAACAAGGTCAGCAGTGTCCTGTTGATGTGGAAATCCCATCATTGGTTCTGCCTCTCTATTGTATTATATCATCATAGGTTTTCTTTCTCCTTTTTCCAACCCTCACCATCCTCCAAATTTTTTCATATATTAGTAGAATTTGTTGACGATTTCACCTGAGATAAAAGCTTAATATAGGTTCTCTGCTCATCCAACTCTCCCTCTTATTCTTGCCCTGTTCGGGCTGTCTGTTTGTACAATCAAGTTTTTTTTCTCTCGTAAAAGTAAAATAAAATGATTTTTATTTATTTGTTCTATAACATGTAGCTTTGTTGCATTGTATCTCTGATTTGCAGTTTGTGCTGTATGTATGAATGCTAACTAATTTTTTAATGTCATGTAAATGAACATGTGGGAATTGTGCTTGAATGCCTATTATTGTGAATAATGAAATTTACTTGATGGGAGACAAGAGTTTTGAGTATGATAGTGATTTAGGATTATCTTGTTTCATTTAGAAGATTATTAAATATGGTGATGATTGATTAAGAAAACTAAGGAAATCTTTACTGGACATTAAGATGGCAAGTTATCTAAATGTGAAGGATTCTTTCCAAGGTTCTAAAGAAGAGAAGAATGGATTGATTCAAAACAAATAAGAGTGTACAACACATAAAAAGAGTAAAATCCAAGTCATACACACAAAGGAAGAAGAAAGTATAAAATGGAAAGGAAATGAATGATAAAGATGTGAGAAGCATGCCAATACAAGGTTAGGCTAGATAAAGTTATGACAATCTTGAAAATGAGTGGATGTGTGCCGTCACTTGAATCAAGATTTAAAAAGCATTCACTTTCTAGGGGGGTAGATTCTCACAATGGTTAACACACAAAGGTGTTTAATTTTTCCAAAATGTTCAACCCTTAGAGGTCTCCTTAAATAGAAGTGTCTAAGGGCCTCTTAGCAAGAACAAATAAGCTAAAAGGGATTACAATGTAAATAACAAAACATAGAGTCTAGAAAGTAGGTCAACAAAAAAGCACATGAACACATTCTAAAAGCCTTTTTGGCCCAGACAATGTGGATGTTCCTTTTAGATGTTTTTAGACTTCTTGGTGGCCAAGGCATGTGGTCATCCTTTCTAGATGTTTCTAGAAAGCTTTGCTCATTCTCTTTCTTCCATATGTGCTTTCCAAAAGTCATCTAAATGCGTCACTTGTCCTTCCTTGTCCCACCTTTTAATGAACTTATAAAGAAGTTAAATTTGAATTAACATGTTGGCTTTAGGATAAGCTAATCCTTTGAGTCAACAAGTCAACTTAAAGTCAAGGTCAACAAGTCAACTTAAAAATAGTCAACCAAGCTAACTTAGTGGAATTTTAAACTAAATAAAGGAAGGGATCAAGGAACTCCCTTTCTTCTAAGCATGTGTCATGGGTCATCATCCTTGGTAGATAGATACTGATTTTCAAGAAGTGTTATGTATGTTTAGAGATATTGAATCTAAAATTTGCACATGTGCAATGGCAAGAAAATATTTCAGTAACATTTTTGACAAAATGGAATTCATTCAATAATGACCCTTACAAATGGTCTGTTTAATTAAATTCTATTTAATTTCCTACTAATATATTTCTTAAGCATTGTAACCAATGTTTATTTACAGATGATTTTTCAGCAATTTTTAGTTTGTATTTTTGTAGAATAAGGAAGATTGTGACACATACAAAGTGATAGGATGCGTGAGCTTATTACAACTTTATTATAAGATGTCCTATATTATTGGATTGCTTTGTATTTTTAAAGTTCTATGGGAAGATACAAAGAGAAAAACAAATATTTTGGATGTAATTATTTATTTATGATATAATATATAGTACAATTAAATTTTTAATAGTCTTTAGTAACGAGGTTGGACACTAATGTAATAAAATAGTTCACAGTTAATTCATAATAATAAAGATTAAGTACAATATGTATTGTGAGTTTTTCTTAGGAAGTTCAAAGTATAATTGATTACATAAATATACTTTGACAAAGTGTATGATCGCATAATTTGAATTTGTTATTTTTTTAATAGGGCTGATTACACTATTTTTTTTTTAATTTTGTGAATTCATCGTTTCTTATTAAAATTTCTTATTAAAATTGTTTTTATTAATTTTTTAGGTAGTATTTTAGCTTGAAAGTACCTTGATAAAAGAAGAGTTTAAATATTGTACACTTTTCTTTATTCAACGTGTTTGCTTTTCGCATAAAAGTTCAAAATCATTTGCCCATTGATGCGTAAAATGATTGTATAGTATTTTAACTTGCAAGTACCTGGATAAAAGTGTTTAAATATTGTACACTTTTCTTTATTCAACGTGTTTGCTTTTTGCATAAAAATTCAAAATATTTTGTCCATCGGTAAAATCGTTGTACTAAGTTCATTACAAATTTTTCACAACAAACTACTTTAGTAATGTTAGGGTGTAATAGCATTAAATATACCCTAGGAAAACAAGTAGTGAATATAGGAAAGTTATTATTAATGATAGATCATAATGTTCTCTTTATGTATAAAGAACTTAAAAGATAAAATATTACAATTTTTAGAGTTGAGTTGTCATAGTGATTGTAAAAACAAACATAATCTGAGTCAAAATAGAATTATAAAATATAAATTTATATACATTAATATTCTTCCTCAAACATGAGGTTATTGAAAAGAATCAATAACATTTTGATCATTGACAGGAATGTAAGAGATAATTAAAGATCGATCTAAAACCTTTTCTTGAATGAAGAATATGTCTAATTCCATGTCCTTTATACGAGTGTAGAATTGAGTAATGGCTTAAAACAACAATACTCTAATTATCACAATAGATGACTAGTGTGGCATAAACAATTTTTAACTCTTTAAGAAGATATTGTAACCATAAGATCTCGGAAAGAGTGATAACAAGACTGCGACATTCAACCTTTGCACTTGACTGAGCAACCAATGTTTGTTTCTTGTTTCTTAGACCACCAAGAAACGAGACTTTTACCAAAATATATACAAACATCTGAAGTTGATCTTCCGTCATCAATATTTGAGGCCTAGTCAGCATCACAAAAGGCAGTAACAGTATACTGGTAGGACTAGGAGCAAGTTGAAGATGTAACCCATGAGAAAGAGTACCCTTTAGATGGTGTAAGATGCACTTGACAACTTTCCAGTGATCGAATAAAGGTTGATACATGAATTGGCAAACTATACCAATCTCAGGTCTGGTTACTATGATCTTTTGCAAGGCACCCATAATGGAAATGTAAAGAGCAAGATCATCTATGTAGTCAAAGTCGTAGTTAGAAAGTTCGAGACCACCTTGAAGAGGAGTGGAAACACCTTTAACATTTGTCATTTCAGCTTTATCAAGCAGATCACAAATATATTTTGTTTGACAGAGGAGAAGAGATCCATTAGGAAGATGTTTTACCTTAATACCTAAAAAATACTCAAGATCTTGATGGTGTGGAGTTTTGTATGCAACTAACAAGCCCTAACCTTTGTCTAAGAATTGAAGTGGGTATGAATTTTATCCCAAACTTGAAATGCATGGTTATAACCAAGGATATACACTAAGAATGGTGCAGATAAGGAGGATTGGAACCTTGAAAGTAAGAAATGATCTTGGGTCTCCCAAGTTGTGTATTATGAATTTTTAGTCCCTAAATCATGATCCAAGAAGGATAGAAATTGGGAGGGGATTGAAGGATTGACAAGATATCGATGAAGACGATGCCCTTTGATCAAGAGCTCAACTTGTTGTTTCTAGAGTAAAAAATTAGTACCAAATAATTTTTCGGAGATAGCATACGAGAAAATGATCGGAGTCGAAGACGCCATTGGAGAAAGAAGAGTCACGAGCTTAAGACCAGCGCCCATAAAATAGGCTTCACGCTCTGAATACCATATTAGAATTAAATCTACTCTAACAGAGAATAGAAAACAAGCAGTGAACCAATTAATGTTGGAAAAAGTTCTTTTTTGTTATGTATACGTGGAGAATCAGTCACGAGCTTAAGACTAGCGCCTATAAAATAGGCTTCACGCTCTGAATACCATATTAAAATTAAATCTACTGTAACAGAGTACGAAAAACAAGCAATGAACCAATTAATGTTGGAAAAAAGTTCTTTTTTGTTATGTATACATGGGGAGTCAGTTATTGTGTAGAGAATAAAGAAAAAGTATTTTCTTTATGGCTTTGGGAGAATGATATGTTGAATGAAGTTTCTGTTAGGAATCCAAGTGTGAGTCTAAGTCCCACATTGATTAAAAATGAGAAAGTAGAGCACTATATAAGAATAAAGACCCATAAACTCATTACCTTAAGGTTTTGGGTTGAGAGTGGTGTCAATGCCTTATATGGTTGGAATCAGGTCTCATTGGTGTTGTATCTCCCCAGTGATACCCCCTCCTTATAAACCCATCAGAGTGTCTAATGGGGAAAAAAACAACAAACAATATACCAGAGAATGCAGCGGATATAATTTCCCCTAACTTGCAAGAATCTATGAGGAGCAATAATCAAAGAGCAGCAATAATAAATCACCAAAAGCACAAATAAAGGCACTAAGATTTTTAACGTGAAAAACCCCTCAAATCAAGGGTAAAAACCACGAGTCGTCCAGACCAAAGAAATAGCTTCACTATGATCAACAAGAGCACAAAATAGTCCCAATCAATAGCACAAATAAGTGCCAACACCCAACCAAATAACAAAGCAACAAAACTTTCAAAATAGAGAAGAACAAGAGAGGAAAACCTCTACAAATCACTGTTGCAGTGCGAAATTAATATCTCCAAACTCAGACCTCGTATCAAAGATCCGACCGATCAGAATGAAGAGCAATGAGTTCCGAACCTGCTGTAAAAATTTCAGCCCGATCCAACGGTGAACGAATTCGCAACTCCGATTCTACTGTGACAGCTCTGTGAAAAACGTGAACAAAATTTTCCCTCTACCTCTTCCTCTATGTGTCAGGGCTTTCAGTGCGTTCTGACTCTATTGTTCTGCCTCTCTTTTTATTTTATAGCCCCCTCTCCACTAGGTTAAATGAGACATGGGCTTCTCATTTGGGGCTTTTCTCCACATAGGAAGGGAGCCCAATACCCAACAAATCTCCCCCTCACAACTATGTGGAGATAACCGCCAAACCGGCGATCTCACAACAAACTTCAAACTTCCCTCTTGGGAATGCTTTAGTCATCATATTAGCACCATTATCATCTGTATGAACCTTTTCCAACTCCAACAACTTAGCATCCAAAGCATCACGTATCCAATGATACCTCACATCAATATGTTTGGATCTAGAATGAAAAGTTGGATTCTTACCAAGATGGATAACACTTTGGCTATCAATGAACAATGAATAGTTATCTTGCCTAAAACCAAGCTCCTGCAAGAATTTCTTCAACCATAACAACTCCTTGCATGCTTCAGTAATAGCAACGAACTTTGCCTCTTCAAAACACTCAGGTTCTTCACCGTCAGTCAAGGTTATGTACTCATCACAAGAATACCTTGTAGAAGGTTGTTTCTGTCTATTAGACCTCCTGAGTTGGACTTGAGATGGTTCAGGTACATCACCAAGATCATCATCATCATGTTCTTCTTGAGTATCATCAATTGGAACCTCTACTTCACTTCCAAACTGTTGATCATCAACATCACCATGTTGCTCATTGTCTTGAGCTTCCGTTTCAACATTCTCCAAATTGTGAGCGGACAACCTCATCGGATTACCATCAATGAGATTACTATCTTTCTTGGGTGTGGTCTTCTCGACCTTATCAATGTCTTCAATGGTCTGGTCTTCCATGAATTGTACATCACGACTTCTAACAAGCTTCTTCTCAATAGGATCATAAAACCTGTAGCCAAATTCATCCTCACCATAGCCAATAAAGATACATTGCCTTGTCTTTTTATCTAACTTGGATCTTTCATCCTTAGGAACATGAA
>Ga0214542_1000910_pt1 | contig 57734 bp, 22 predicted proteins | sample CNSS1metaG_FD_160096 | JGI IMG/M metagenome (GOLD analysis project Ga0214542, IMG submission 160096) | Root nodule microbial communities from cowpea collected in UCLA plant growth center, Los Angeles, California, USA - CNSS1 | ecosystem: Host-associated > Plants > Roots > Nodule | place: USA...
TAATATATCATTTCATGTTAATTATACGAAATATATTTTTCTTAATATAAATTGATTATTTTCAATTAACACATATCTATATTTAAATATAAAAAATAACTAACAAAAATATATCATTTCATGTTAATTATAGAAAATATATTTTTTCTAATATAAACTGATTATTTTCAATAAGTACACGAGTTAAATTTTTATTCTCATAACTTAATAATAGATTTCTTTTTTTTATTAAATTTTATATATATATATATATATATATATATATATATATATATTTATATTGAATACATTTACGATATATCAATTATAATATTACAAAAAATAATTTACGCATTTAAAATAACAATATTATAATTACTATTTTGTTATTATTATTTGAATCGATAAATATATATTTTTTTAATTATTACTTTAATTATTATTCAACAAATTTTGAATCAATATGTATTGAATATATTTATTACATTTTATTTACAATGTCAATTTTAATATTATTTTACAATATTATTTGTATAATAAGCATTCTACTGTATGAATAAGTTATCTTTTCAAGATTTGGTCAAAATTTGTGGTTAGAGGAAGTATTATATGGTAACAAGCAGGATATACAGTATTAACATATCCAGAGTGTTATATGGTAATAAGCTATCTTACACTTTTATTTCAAATTGGATTGATTGCAAAAATATCGGTCCATTCCGCTTCTACTTTTATGATTTTTTGTTGTTCATATTGCCAAAATGATAAAGTTATATTTAGTTATTTCTATTTTAAATTTGTATCAATTTAAACTTTCCAAAGTAATAATTAATTTATTTTGAAATGGGATTGAGAATATTTAAGGATTAAAGCATTTATTTGTTGACTTATTTAAATATTTTAAATTTCTTTAACGATGTGCAAAAAATATTTGTAGAATTATATTTTGTCAATATATTTAATTATATTTACATTATCTTCCTTAGTTTGCAATATATTTATCATTACATTATTATATTATAATTTTATTCAACAATTTTATTTCATTTTAATATTTTTGTTCAATTACTAATATTATTTTTATTATTATTATTTTTTATTATAAATATAATGAATTGTTCTATTTTATTTTAATTTATTTCTTTATTTATTAATACTATTATTTTTAATACTCAATGGAGGTTGAATTTATATTTATTGAAGATTGGAAAAAATTATTATATTTTATTTTTGTACTGGATCATATTATACAGTATGTCTACATTTTACTTTAGCAGCTACCGGTGCATACACATTTCATTTTAATATAATTCTATTTAAAAACTTTATTATCTATTTCACATTGTATTTATTTTGTACAGGACCATATGCATTTCATTCTAATGTAATATACATGTGTTTGTATCTACATGTGTTTTTATTTAAAGATGTTAATATCAAATTCATGTTATATTTTTTTTTTTGTATGGGACCATATTACATACTACAACAACATTTTACTTTAGTAGCGATCCGTGCATACATATTTCATTTTAATATAACATTCAAGTGTTTATATGTATATGTGTTTCTATTTTAGAATTTTATCATCAATTTCACCATGTATTTATTTTATACAGGACCATATTACACAATATGCCTAAATTTTACATTAACAACAACTCATGCATATGCATTTTATTTTAATGTAATATACATGTGTTTGTATCAACATGTGTTTCTATTTAAATATGTTAACATCAATTTCATGTTATATTTATTTTCTACGGGACCATATTACATTTTACTTTAGCAACGACATGTCGATACGCATTTCATTTTAATATAATATACATGTGTTTCTATTTAAAAATGTTAACACAATTTCATGTTGTATTATTTATATAGGACACTATTATATAATATGCCTACATTTTACTTTAACAAGGACTCATGAATATACATTATATTTTAATATAATATACATGTGCTTATATGTGTTTTTATTTAAAAATTTTAACATAAATTTCATCTGTTATATATTCTGTACGGGACCATATAACACAATATGCCTACATTTTACTTTAATAATGACACGTGGATACACATTTTATTCTAATGTAATATACATGTGTTTATATCTACATGTATTCCTATTTAAAAATTTTAACATCAATTTCACATTGTATATATGTTGTACATGACCATATAACACCATATGCTTTTATTTTACTTTAATAACGATTTGTGCATATACATTTTATTCTAATATATCATATACAGTACACATCTTATTTTAATATAACATGCAATATTTCTTTTTAAAAATTTTAACATCAATTCTATATTATATTTCATTTATACAATACCATATTACATAATATATCTACATTTTATTTTAACAACGACCGATTATTATTACAAATTGTTATAGTTAAATAAATTAATAATATATTTAAACAATAAAATTAATCCTTATACAATTAAACCAATAACAATAATAATTATTCAAATCACTAATTTATATATATAATAATAAAATCTGTTTAAATATTAAAAAATATAAAACGAAAAAAAACACAACCCGTGCATCACAAACAATGTTTTCTTATTAAACTTCTAATCAACGTGATAGTGTCATTTCTTAATCCAAACAAAATAACAATTTATATCATCACAGATGATTCCAAATAACTTAAAAATACATAACATATAACAAATAATATATAACAATAATTGATTATACGTAAATATATTATTATATCATTGTTAAATAAATCTTATTGTTGAATATATTTAAATTGACAATTAAAACTTTACAAACTTTTAATTTAAATTATTAATTTATTGATAACAATATTAAAATCTGTTTTCTAAATAAAAAAAATTTAAAAATCAAAAGGACGACCCGTGAGGGTACTCACGCTAGTTCTGAGATAAAACTTAATCGACTAACATATAGAATGTTAAATTTTATGTAGGACCACAAACAGTACAACAAAACAAATTACATGTATTTACAAAAATACCATCGTTACTTCTTTTCGTTTCATTTTTAGGTTTGATGTAAAATTGTGACGTGATTTGCTTACTTTGCATAAGTGGTGGTTAATAAATAGCAGAGATTAAAACAAAATACAAATTTGACTATGAACTAAAACTTAAAAAATATATATTAAATACATATAACTAATTGGTTTGTTAGTCATTAGTATTAAATCTCCTCATGATTATTTTTAAATTCCTCTTAAATATTCTAACAATTGATTGGTGTTTGTGTTTGTAACGTCCCATTTAATCAATAAACATATTAGTCAATAAACATAATTAAAAGAAGCGTTACACACAACACACAAATATTATAGCAGCGCAGTCATGAAGTTTAAAACATAACTCCTTACAAATAACTAAGGCACACCACGATGTCAAAACTAAACTAGTTACAATATTCAACAGTAATAAAAAAGGAACTTAAAAGACAACTAGTACATGAGCCATAGCTTAGAAAGAAAACCCAAAAAGATTTAGATCCAATCCAAACAGACTATGCAACGGAACCTCCATCACCCTGATGATTACAGGGAGTTCTCACTTCTGCTCACATCAACAAGTTGATGATCATTGCAAAAGGAAAGACCACACTACAAAACATACAACAACAAACAGTAGGGTAAGTTAGAGCCCAAAATGGTTTCATCATGCAATCAGATACACTTCCACAGTCAAATATACATACAACACCCAAGCATGTTATGACTTTCAATTCAATACACTAATCCTCGACTCGACTCATCTGAATATATATAATCTAGTCAGATTCAACGGATGTTTGCACTTGTGGTGGATATTTCTGCTCACCCCCAAGCTGCTCACCCCCAAGCTATGTGTTACAAGTGTTACAATGAATCAATCCCCCACACACAAGGTTAGCCCTTAATGAGTTTCAAGCCTCTTGCTACTCTCATCACAAGAGTCAGCCCGCTCTAAGTGAGACTAACTGACTCCTTAGAGTGTCAGGATGCAATCCTTACTTTGAATCCTTACCAAATTATATAGATAGAGCACCACCATAAATACCCATTAACAGGGGTCATGGAATTATGTCCCGACCACTGAAGCACGACCCTGAAATCTCACCTAGAGATTTCAAGGAATTACGCACTGACACGGACCAATCATATCTCAAACAATCAAGGAAGATTTATCATGCATATACATATATTATGTCAACCTTTATTACCAATCCCTTTCATGTTTCAGATCAAATACATACCAACTCATCATACTCCATCCATGAATACCGAAATCTCAACTCATCTCATTGCCATGCCACTTTCATAACCAACCATTCCATAATTTTTACATGCTAAGATTTATTCAAGTTCATCATTAACAACTTATACACCCTCCTACTCATGCATATTTATTCCCCTCATGCCATTATATAATAATTCACTCAAATGTAAGCCAAACATCTAAGGATAGGGAAAACACCAAACCAAGACGCACTCTCGCCCAGCTCTTTGCTCAGGCTGAAGGGTCTCGCTCAAGCAAGAGGGTCTCTCGCTCAGGCGAGCTCCCTTCGCCTAGGCAAGAGCTCGACACACAAAATAGTAGCCTCCGCGCATTCTCACTTAGGCGAGTCTCTCCTCGCTGAGCGAGACACTCGCTCACTCAAAATTGAGCTAGTCACCTGAGTGACCCCTCGCGTGAAAAAGGTCTGGGCGAGTCTTTGCCTATCTCGCCTAGGCGAGACAGGCTCGCTTGGGCGAGATTATCAGATCTCACTACTGTTTCCCTACAACAGCCATACATACCAATCCAAACCAACATGCTAAAACGTTCCAAGCATTCATAACATCACACCAACCATAGAATCTTAAAACAACAGCTGAACAACTGAAAAAACGAAATACACGAGTAAGTCATAACTTCCCTTACCTGAAAAGAGGTTAGTAGAGGACTTCGACACCATAATAGTGAGCACAACCGCTCCAAGGACGGTTTAGAGAGTTGGAAAACAACAAAACAGATCTCAAAATGAGCTCCCTATAGAACCCTAGTTGGAAAACACGAAAATATGCTACGGAAGGGATGGTACGAGATGTAGGATGACTTACGTGGAGTAGGAAAGAGCTTGAGCGAACTTGGCAGCGATGAGGAAACAAACCCTAGCAGAGAGTGCGGCTGCTCAAAGAGGAATGGAGGAATTGTTTCTGCAAAGTGAAAGGGGATGGAAGCATTAGGGCAGACTTATGGTCTGTTTTCCCTTTAGGCCAGCCCTTAAGCCCAATAGTCTGGGGCAACCTTTAAGAAATAAAAGGGCAGAATAAAAGTGGACTTTAGAGTGTTTAATTTAGAATTTGTTTGTGTGTATTTTGAATCTTAAATATCTATAGAAAAGATATTTTATTTTAATTTATAAAGTTATTTTATTATTATTTTTAGGGTTAAATATATTTTTGATCCCTTAACTTTCAGTGAATTTTTGAATTAGTCCATTTCGAAACTTTGGACCAATTTAGTCCTTCATCTTTCGAAATACGTGGATTTAGTAATTTTAATCAAATTTTGTTAGATTTATTTGATGTTTCAAACGCATTTCAGGATTGTATTTGAGTTGTTTGTACTCTTTGACACATTTTTACTTTAATGTTAAGTCAAATACTATTATGAAAAGTGCTTGAAATGTCAAATAAACTTAACAAAATTTGATTAAAAGGACTAAATTCACGTATTTCGAAAAATAAAGTACTAAATTGGTCCAAAATTTTAAAATGGACTAATTCCAAAATTCACTGAAAAAACGAAAAACATATTTAACCCTTATTTTTATTTAATACCTATTCCATATAACAATTAAATCACCAAACTCTTAACCTTGGATTATTTTAACAAATAATTCCTTCTCCCCACGAGTAATTAACAAGCACTCTTTATCTCTAGTGGAAAGTTTGTTGTTCACGAGTACATGTAAAATGACCTCACACACACCTCCATTGATGCATTTACATTGTTCACAACAAGGTGGCTTTGACATGTGAAGTGAGTCACTTCAAGTCCCAAAAGAACACATGATTATCATGCTTCACATTGCACTTAGACATCTTCCATTGATGTATTATCTTTCTCAGTGTGTTCCACTGTTCAACTGTTCACAAATTAGGTTAAAAGATGGTGCAAGTGTTCGTTCCATTAACCTCATAAAGCAACGAACGTAGCAGTTATTTTGCATGAATAGTTTATGTACCTTCAAGACAAGTTAAGGTTGTACACGTTAGCTTTATGAAAAATGATAAAAATTTGAGGTTTTCGTGTCAAAGTTCACACCTTTCCTTGTGCGCAGACATGTTTGATCGTGATGCGCAAGAAAAATGGAATACACAGTTTCTGTTCATGATAGTCATCAAACTCGTAAATACGCATATACAATTGAAGTTTTAAAAAGACTTAATGTATTGTTTTTTGAAAATATAGTTTTTCTTATGATGGAAACATTCAAAAGTTAAAAAAAAAACAAAATTTAATTGAAAACTAAAGTAATTTCCCAAAATGATAAAAAATAATAATTAAGACAACTCAATTTGCGTATAAAGTTAAAACAACGTTACAAACTATGAAAGAAGGTTTGTTCGAATATGTAAATTGAATAATGATCATAAACAATATAAATATGTAAGGAGTTTGAAAATAAACTGTTGTAAATACCGAAAAAAATTAAATTAACAGAAACATAAATTTAAACTGAATATTGTATCTTCTTTTTAAGAAAACAATTTATCGTAACTTCTAGATGAAAGAAAAAATCTATTACGCTAGATTTCAAATAACGACATTGACTTCTGTCGTTTTTGAACATTAAATTTTCGAAATCACATCATACCGTATACGATTATTCTTACCTATATATCAAATAAGTCAATCCAACCGAATTTAACCAAATTGTCTTTAATTTATCAATAAATAATTTGACTGAACTCGTAAATTAACCTACCAAATAAACAATATGTTATCATAATTACAACAAATATTATCTTACAACGTTATTTCAAGAGGGTTTCATTTTTAAAAACTATCAACAAGATTTAATTAACATATAAAGTAATAAAATATTTGCTAAACATATTGTCATATCAAATACTTTTTAACTGAAAAAAAGTGACGAATATACTTGTTAAATTGACATTTTTTTTTTCCAACTAAATAGATTGTTCTAACTGTAAAAACAAAACAAAACAATCTGAAAAAAAGAAGCAACAATTCCTTGGATTAATTCGTTCCATGATGCAATATAAAACAAAACGTCATATTCATACTAGTAATTCTCAAAAACAAAAATCAATTTCATAAAATGATTTATAAAAGTAAACTTACACCCACATATATTATAACGTAAAAATTATATTTATAGATTTCATGATATTATGTTACTTAGTTAATACTTTTTATGTCTATGTTTAAGATTAGAGAGTTAAGCAATATAAACTCTAAATCTTAAACCATAACTCTTAAATAATCTACATATTAGAGTAGTCTACGTGACAAATTGATCAAAATATAACTTGGATAATCTAATCTCAACTAAGATCTAGAATCACTAAGAGTAGGTATTATGTATTTCTTGTCTATAAATAGATATTGAAAAATAACGCACATCAATAATATTAACTATTACAGAATTATATATTTGAGATATCAAAAATTGAAAGGAAAATAAATTAAGTACTTCATGAATGAATCTAGACACTTGCCATTTTAATTATATGACAATTAAATGCCAAAAATTGTACATGTGTGATCTACATTTAGTCTATGAAATGTATGAAAGAATATGAAAGTCAAAAAATTAAAAAATCGTCATTCTTCTTGTTATTCTCTACGCCATCATCATCATTCGTGGGAAAAAACACTTCGTTCACAAACACTTCCACGTCGTTTTTGCTGAACCCCACTTTGTTCTCAACCTCATTTGCGGGAATATAAGGTGGTCTTGCAATTTGCAACACTTCGTCCCACTTAACCCCTTTGAAGAAATCATGGCCTTTGATCTCCTCCACCGAGATCCGACGCTCAGGATCTTTTTCCAACAATTTTGCAATTAAATCCCGTAACGCCGTCTTCTCTCCCGTTAACTCTGGCTCTTTTGTTAAGATCCGGTAAAACGTTTCCTTTCTGTTTGAGCCTTTAAACGGCGTCGTTCCGTACAGCATCTCGTACAGCAAGATGCCGTATGACCACCAATCCACGCTAAAACCGTGACCTTTCCCCGATAAGATTTCCGGTGCCACGTACTCCTCTGTTCCAACAAACGAGTTTGATTTCTCAACCGAGTCGGACTCCGTTCGACGCACTGAGTCCACGGTACTTAGTGGGGGCTCCGAGTCCGAGTCCCACGGCGAGATGCCGGAGTTACAGAAACTGTATATACGAGGCAATCGTTGTTGTTTCCTTGAACGTTTCTCCGAGTTAGGACTCGGGGTCGAGTTTTGACTCAGTGAGTGAGGTGACTTAGGGTTTAGCTTTTTGGAGAGATCAAAATCGACGAGCATTATGTGGCCGTTTTCTTGAATCATCACATTTTCTGGCTTCAAATCTCTGTACACTATCCCCAATTCGTGTAAATATTCCAATGCAAGCACCAATTCCACTGCGTAAAACCTACGCATTGATAAAAAAAATCAGATAATTTTTTTTTTTTTTATATATTTCGTTTTTTATGAAAATAAAAGAAAAACTCCGTTCATTTTCTCTCTTTGTTCTTAATTATAAGACTATTTTTTAATTATATAAAAATTCATTTTTTAAAACATTAATTATAAATATTATAAATACCAAAGAAGAGTAAATACTTTTTTTTCTTTTCTTTACTTTCTATTTTAGAGTAATATAAACTGTTACCATAAAAAGAATAAAATTTCGTAGTGTTTTTATTGTTCTGACCTAACTTTCTCAGAAAAATTAGGAAAAGGAAAGAAAGTTAAGTGAACAGTGCGACCGAATAGGACAAGCAACCAGATTCAGTCTTGTTTGGTTGGCAACAAAAATAAATGAAAATAACTTTTTAACTATTTTTCAAAGACTCCTTGTTTAACAACATAAAAATAAAATCAAACGTCTTAATCATACTTGCAAACTTTCTTGAGATCAAACTATCAGAAATAGAAGAAAAAAATTTGGCAAGGAAACAGAAATAAAATTTCACTTGGTTTCCACCACTTTCCCTTATTATATATAGTTTAATATTTCGTTGAAACAATATCTTCTAGCTTATATCAATTTTAATTTTTAACGTTACTGAAATAGTTTAAGTATGATGAGATTAAAATTATTAAAACAAAATTTTTAAACATTATTGTATAAAAATATGTACCGAAATTCATGAATTACGAATCAAAGGAATAGATAATCCAGTATTTGAGAAATTGTTGAAATAGTTTCATAATGTTTTACGCGAATTTGGAGACAAAACAATAATTTAAAGAAAAACCAATGTTTTATTTTAAAAGAACCGACATAATCAATCTAACTTTTGTGTACAACAATTAATGAATAAAAAAATGACGTTCATGTTCATATTGATATTCACACTATGATCCTCTGAATGTTTTACAGGAAAATAGATTCTGACTCCAAATTTCTCTATTATTTTACATATTTTTCTTATTCATAAGAATTAAAATATTAATAAAAGCGTTTACCGTTTTTGTAAAACTCATCTTATAATATATCTTACATTAATTATATGTTGTTTACAAAATTTAATATATTTATCATTCATACTCTTTTTTTTTTCAGCTAATTTACATTAAATTACGTATATTAATTAAAAAAACAAATTGAAATTTATAAATATTGTATTAAGATAAAAATATATTTATTATATTATTAACTTCTCTAAACTAACCTAGAGTAGTACTAATAACAAGTAAAAGTATTAATCACTTTGTTTATTAATAGAAGAAGTGAAAAAAAAAAAAAAAGAAACAAAAATGAACTTCGGAGATTTCACTCTCCGATGCTGAAATTCTGGTCAACCTAACTGGAAAGTGAAGTTCAGAACTCGGAGATTCTCATTTTCGCAAGGTCTCCTTTCTCTATAACCAAACACAAGAAAATGAAACGAGGAAAAGGATATTATTCTAACGTACCTGATGGTGTCATCGGAGAACATTTTCTCAGTCTGTTTCTTCCTGAGAGAGTGAAGCGTACCACCATGGCAGTAATCAATGGCGAACGCAACTACTTTCTCCGTTTCCAAAACACCTCTCAGCCTCGGTAAGAGCGGGTGATCGAAACGACGAAGCACTTCCTCTTCAAACGACACTCTCCCGTACTCCTCCTCGTTCTTTCTCGTTCTCTTCTGCGCAATCAGCGCCTTCGACATCACTTTCAGCGCCACGCACTCGCTCGACCGGCCGCCACCGGCGCGAGCCAAGAACACCACGCCCTTGGCGCCGCGCCCCACGGCGGAGACCACTGTCATGTCCTCGAAATTAAGCGACCGATCGGACGTGCTTTCGCCGTCGCCCATGGTAAGGGTTAACCGGAAATGACCAGGTGAAGTTTTCTTCTTTTTTCGGTTGAGATTTAGGTTTGGGTTTACCGTGTTGGAGAGGTTTTATAGGGCGCGCGTGATCGGTGGGTGCATACTTTTACTTCCTTTATTTTTGCTTGCGGTCCAAGATTTTTTGGGATTGAATGGTTCTTTTCTGATCGTTGAACTGCTTGATCCCTGACACGTGTACAAAACGACGTCACTGTTGACGTGTTATTATGAAGAGAGAGCGAAACTGCGGAACGTGACTAAAACGCGTTTGGATTCTAGATTTCTGTTTGGTATTTCTTTTTTTAAATCACATGTCCATAGATCTTATAAACACTCACACTATTAAGTAAAACTTGGTTGAGTAGTGTCTTAACTATATGATATTAAGTTAAACACATTAATAATTTATAAAATAGAAAAATTATTTTAATGCAATAATAATTTATTTCTAAAAAAAAAATTATTAAGTCCTTAAATATTTAAAAGAAAAATACAAATTAATATATGCAATCTACAACTTTAGTATCATGTGACTCAAATAGTATTATCTTCCGTATCCTTTCAAATAAACAATAAAAGTTATATATTTTTTTTATTAAATTTAAAAATATTTTAACTACTCTTCTTTTGTTTAGTGATATTTTCTCTTGAATAACTCGGTTTTACTTAATGTCTGGTCAAACCATTTACTTATTTTAAGAACTAAATTGTTAAATTCTCTTATTTACATATATATATATACACGATTCATAACATGAATTAAACATATTAATTAAGATGAGACATAAATAGAAAAATAATCTTGTAAATAACGTAGAGAAGTTTTAAAACAATTGATATTATATTATAGAAGTTAATAACAAAGCAGTATATTTTATCAATTTCTTACAAATTTAATGATATATTTTACTGTAGAATAATGTGTAATTATTTTCTCTATATTATAAAAAATAGACAGATAATTTTGTAATAAATAACAAAGAAAATACCGACATTATTATATGCTGGTTAAAATAATTTGAAATTTTAAGAGCTTTTAAATTTTAATTATTTGAAAAGTTAAAATACATGTATGAATTTTTTGAAAAAAAAAATTCTTTAAATTCTTTATGTATTTTATCTTATGATGCACGAATATAATACGAGTATCGGATATAATACGTATCCGATGTGTTTATTTTGAAAATAATAGGGTACTATACGTTATAGATACGTGATTTATGAATATTGAAAAGTCTATAATAATCCATAAAAATATAACAAATATATGATTGTTATTGTATGAATCCAAAATAAAAGTATATGTACTAAAGTTGTCAACATAAAAAATATAACTTAGTCATCATAAAAGTACCACTGCACAAAAAACTCTCAAATAATGACCAATTTTAAGAACTAGAAATATGTTAGAAAACATTTCCTAATTAGAAACCAATTTAGAGATCAATTATTTTGGTAGCCAAAACCTTGGTAACTAATGTCACTGACCAATTTAGAAACCAATTCATAATAAAAAATATTTTAATTATCAATTTAGAGACCAATTACAATTTTTTGAAACTATTTTAGTTGTCAATAATTTTTAGTTTATAAACTGATTACTATATAGTGGTTAATTATTTTTTGTCATTAAAATTGGTCATTATTTAAATATTTTCTTATAATGTACTACAACCTAATAAACTAGATACTTCATTAATAAATATCGACAAAATATTCTGAAATATCAAACACAAATACGTATCAAACTCAAATACTTGACGTGAATCGATGTATAAATGTATCATTTCATCACAAGCGGTAACAAATAGATCCATTTTACTGCTGGGTACCGATTTTTATTTTATTTTTTTACTTTTTTCTTCTAGAAGTACTTAAAAAAAAGTTTATTCCAAACATACTCATCTTATTTCACCTTAATGAAAGGAAAAGAAGGTAGTTTTGCAAGCATTTTCTTCCTTTTACCAAGGAAATGGTCTTTAACTTTGTTGTTAAGTTAGACCACACCACACTTTTCTTCTTTTTACTTTTATTTTAAAATATTACTCTATAACATATTCAACCTGTTCACACTAACCCATTAAATGCGTCACAACTACTTTTTTTTCTTTTTTTAGTCGACAACTTAAATTATATATATAAACATTGTCATGTTATAAGAAAATGAATTTAGTCAAATTGGGAGCATGGAAAGTGCACCTGAAACAGAGCCTCTTGTTTATAACTACAATAAAAAAAAATGCAGCACTCCATATCAGAACTCAGACTCTCAGATAAAATAATTAGTGCAGGGATGTTATCGGCAGTGTAATATAATATTCATCTTTATATTCGTATTTTTAAAGAAAATATCTATAATACTTCACTCTTTGCTTTAATTAAATATAGCCACAATTTTATGCTAAAATCGCCGCAAACAATTTTAAACCCTAAATCTTAAATTCTAAACGTTAAATGACTCACAAACATAAAAGTAGACAACGTGTAGAATATCATTACCTTTGGACAAATATAAGGCTCTAAAAGTTCTTATTGCTTACTGATCCAATAATTATCACAAATTTTCTTTGGAACATAATTGAGGAAGGACCAGATATAAAGTACATCCTAAATCACTGCTTGCCTTGTAAATAACACATTCCAAGTACCCTGGACTCGAATCACTTTATTATCTGCAAATCTTAATGTGCTTTTATTTTTTTCATCAAAATTAACAAGCCAATCCCGATGACCTGTCATGTGATTTGAAGAACTTGAATCTATATACCAAATTTCATTATTTTGTGATTTTTGGTTGGTGATCATCGTCAACATCAGAGGTTCTTTAGAATTTTCTTCATTCTCTTCTTCGATCGTGTGCTTGATAATCAATGTGTGACTTCCTAAATCCAAATCCAACATATGCTAAAACAAAATCCAATTTGTTCATGATTCTGTCGCCTCTTTGTCCATGTCTTGCTGAATCTACATCATTTTCCTCTTCCTTTCCATTTGCTACCAATGCCACCTCATTAAAACCCCCTCCTACATTTGTATTCACGTTAAAGAAATTTGAATGTTTCATTTTTAACTTTTTACACCTAGTAAAATATAACAACCTTCAATTTATATCCATTTGATAAATGTTATTTTTATAATACTAATTACATGTAGGACTTATAAAATAATATTTTTTATTGTAAAACATTCTAAACATTAATTACAAGCCATAATTCTCACTACTACACATTTAATTTTGATGCTAGAGGTGCTTCCGTTCATCTTGAAAGCATGACTGCCATTTTTTTTTGTTGTAGGGTTATTTTGACAGTTGCCATGCAATAATTTTTATCCATACGTGCTATGAATTTGAGTCCCTCACCATCCATCACTCACACCTATAAATAGGTGTCTTTGGTGCTCTTCTAAATGCACAACACCTCTCATTCTTTCCTCATTTTCCTCAAGCTCTCTTCTCCCTTCTATTATTTTATTCTATTATCCTGGGTTTGATTACTCAGGAAGTTACTGTTGTATCTTTGGGGGCTTGCGCAACACACCACGGATAAGTTCTTAAGGACAGTGATTATACACGTCTCAGGAAGTGCTGTTTTGTTCGTGAATTGTCAACTTTTACAACATTTTTTGGGTAAATTACCAATTGGGTGTCATTTTACTTGAAAACTATCGAAATTGATAACTTTTTAAAATTTTACGTATGTGGATAAGTCGTGCCAACATAGCATGACTATATTGTGAAGAAGTCGTGTTCTTCCAATATGACCTCTAAATTTTCCAAGTGATGTCGTGTTTTCCCAACATGACTTTTGTGTGATTGTGAAAGTCGTATAGGTCCAATACGACTTTGATTACTATAATGAACATTGAAATCGTTTGTAGAAAGATGACTTTCGTTAGATGATATATTTCTACTTTTCATTTTTCATTGGAGTTATAAAGTGATAGCACGACTTTAATTCACATTCCTTATGCTCTTAAATTGAAATTGAAACTAAAACGAGGGAAGAGGAACAAGAGTGAAGAGTCGCACTGAAATTATTTTCAAGGGATTATAATGTATGGAATTGCAAACGTGTTAGATCAGATTCAGATCCTATTCTTTTCTCTAACACCTACTCAACTCAAATTCAGATTCATTATCTCATTTATTTGATTTTGTTCTTTCTTTTAATGGAGCAAGGAATCATGTCATTGCAAGAATGGGCTACATGTAACTTCTCCGTTCTCATTTGCTTGTAGCATTCAGGAACAATTCCACATATTCATTTGTTTCCTTTTTATTAAACTTCTTTGGGATCTTTTGTTCAGTGAGTTAAATTTACTAATATTGAAAATAATTATGTACATGGAAGAAAATATGAAAGTAAATTGATGAAGTTGGTTGACAATGAAACGATTTCAATGAAAAATAAAAGGCAAATGTTTCTAAGTGAAGTTGTGTCTTCCATACCTGGCTTCAATGTTCATTACAATAAACCTAAAGTTGTGTTGATCTTACAAGATTTCAATGAAAATTAAAAGTTATGCTAATCAAAATCATGTTTGACTCAAACAACTTTCACACTCACAAAAAGTTGTGTTGGGCAAACACAACTATACTTTGGAAGTTATAAGTTGTGTTAGGAAAGTACGACTTCTCGACAATGAAGTTGTGGCATGTTCACCCGACTTATTCACATACATATTGTTTTAAAAAAGTTTTCTATTTTGGTAAATTTCAAATAAAATTACATCACATTAGTAAATTTGTCCAAACTTTGTAACCTTTATCCCATTGTCTTTTAAATTGTCAATAATTATCTTGTGATTTATTTTATCGAACAAATGACATATGTCTCTCCTTTTTTTGATTCATTGAAGTTTTCACTAAGAAGACATTTTGCTATCTTCTTTGATAAATTGAGCAACCTTAGTTATTAACTTTCATTTTGACGTTATTTTAAATTTGATGTTCATTCATATATTTAAAACTTTATTGTTTGTATTCTTATAGATAAAAAAATAAATTTTTATAATAAATTATTTTATACACCAACTAATATAATTTTTTTATTTTATAGATTATCTTTTCTTTTATGTGTGGTATAATTTTTATCCCAAAGGAGTTGAGTTAGAAAATAATAGAATATGATAGTCGATCACATTCTCACATTATGAAAATTATAATCATCATCACACTACTTTTTTCATCACAATTACCAGTGTTGTCATAATCACTCTTATCATTGTTTTCACTATCAACACTTTGTTTGTTGTTATCGTCGTCAACATATACACATCACTTGTATTATCATTAGGAATGGCAAAATGGGTTAGGCCTGATGGACCAGCCCACCATAAAAAATGGGTTGGGATAGAGATTTAAGCTTGCCAACCCACCTAGTCTGCCAACCCGTCCAGCCCACTTGCAAATCAAATAGGGCCAGCCTACGACCCGCTTTTAATTAAAAAATTTGTCATCACTCACTCGTACACATCACAACACATGTCTTACTCCTCGTTTCATGTTTTATCAATCTCAGCATCACAAACAACTTTCTTCTTAGAACGCACAACTGTTTCTCGTCCATATGAAGCTCATAGAGACACCACTAGTCAGATGTAGCAGCAAGGGAGACCGACGGTGAACATGTGCGTTCTGTTTTCCCTAATTTGCGATTTGCCCTAATTTTTTCCCAAAAAACTTGTACCCCAGTTTGTGATTTTATCTGCTGGTGATTAACATCTACTAGTGACAATAGTACAAGTTGTGATTATCAAAAAGGGAAGGGTCCATAATTTTTTCCACAAGAAGTTCATCAACTTCTGTACGTTGAGATAAAGCAACCTCCAAATATAATCAAAGTCATGGAAAATGGAAAGATAAAATGAGTATTTGCATGTTTAGTGAGGGTACTTCATCCAAGTTTATAAATGTGATGGGTGCCCACATCCAAAGCTTTTCCATATTTGCTTATAAATTCCTTAAACCAAGTTGCATCAAAGAACCCTACAGGTGCAATGACTGGTGGCTTAGAATCAATATTTGCATATATTGTAAAGCAGCAAAATCAAAAGCATATTGGTCTACTGTAATGCTTGTTAAAACTGGCGAGCCACCTCATCGGCCCACCGGTTCGTCCCCATGCGGGCTGGGTTGTAAACTCTAAGCCGTTTTCACTTGGCGGGCCAGCCTGGCTCGACTCGTTTTTGACAGGCCAAAGTCGAGTCAACCTAAAACGGGTTGGGTTGACCTGTTTTGCCACCTATAATTATTATCATCTTCATCGACATAACAATAACAACCGTTAGCACTACTTTTTGTCATTATCATCATCATTATCATTTTGTGCAATACTATCACCATGTTTGCTCAATTGTAACAATTACTACAATATTGTCACCACAACTCTTATAATGTTATCACTTATATTGATGTTATCATTTATGGGAAAAACAATAACATAAACAATATATCAGAGGATGTAGCGGATATAATTTCCCCTAACTTACAAGAATCTATGAGGAACAACTATCAAAGAACAACAATAATAAATTACCACGATCACAAATAAAGACATCAAGATTTTTAACGTGGAAAACCCCTAAAATCAATGGCAAAAACCACGAGTCGTCCAGACTAAAGAAATAGCTCAACTATCATCAACAAGAGTACAAATGAGTCTCCATCAATTGCAAAAATTAGTGCCAACACCCAACTAAATAGCAAAGCAACAAAGCATTCAAATAGAAAAGAACAAAGAGAAGAAAAACTTATAAAATCATTACTACAGTGCAAAATTAATTTCTCTCAACTTCGACCTCGTATCGATGATCCGACTAGTCAGAATGAAGAACAATGTGTTTCAAACCTGCTGTACAATTTTCAGCACGATCCAACGGTGAATGAATCCATAGTGGCGATTTTACGGTGGCAGCTCAGTAAAAAATGTGAACATATTTTTCTATCTATCCCTCTCTCAATGTGCTAGGATTTTCAATAGATTCTGACTCTATTAGTCTGTCTCTCTTTTTTATTTTCTAACCCCCTCTCCATAGGTTTAGAGAGACCTGAACTTCTCACATTTTGAACATTTTTTTTTACACAAAAAGGGAGCCAATACGCAACAATCATTCCTATCATCATTCTCTCAACCACCACTACTATCATCACTACCTTTACAACTTACTATATATCACCTCTACCATCATTCTCACTCACCATTATAGTCATCCATCGTATTGTTGTTATCATTATTATTTTATCATTATCTTGTTATTATAATTGTTTTCACTATATTATAATTATTACCATTTTTTTTCTTATCGTTATTGGTATAATTTTATTAATGTTTTCAATTATGAATGTATTTTATTCATAATTTTATTCTATGTTAGCATCATCATATTTGACTATTAAAAAAGTTATAAATTAAAAAAGCCATAAAAACTAAGTTGGATAGTTTCTGTAAAAATGAAAAATAAGTGCGTAGAGGAGTATAATTACCACTTTCTACTTGTATTTTATGAGAAACATGTCAATTTTTATATTAATTACCATATTAGAAATATTCACCCTATATCCTAGGAGTATCTAGATTATATTAAAACCTGTTAATCTCAATTTAATTAAAGCTGACATATTTATAACAATACGTCGTTAAGGATAATAAAATAGCAACCATATTTCCCAAAGAGAGATAACAACCTAACGTATAGGAGAGCACCAAATGCAAGGACAACAACTTATCTTTTCAATTTGTAGAGTATATATCTTTTTTTAACTTGGACCATATCCATAGAACGTGCACACAATACACGAGGAAAGTTTACTCTAATTTGTTAGTAAAATATATATATTTGATTGTTCACTAAGAATTTCTAATAATAAAGTTTTGATTGATTATAATTTTGGTCTCTTGTAGTTCTTGATGTGCGATTTTGGTCTTCCCTTTTTGTTTTCCGATTTTAGTTTCCGGTGCTTTAAAAAATCTGTAATTTTAAGTCAATCTTTATTTAATTATGGATTATTCGTGTCCGTTATTTTACTTTTTAATTAATGAAATTATGTTTTTGGGATAAGCAAATCATTTTTAATGGTTTTTAAATGAACATGCTGAGTGTAGATAAAAGTATGTAAAATTAAACATAGGAACAAAATGATAGGTTTTATCAGATATAAAGACTATAAAACAATTCATGAAAAACTAAAATAAAAAAATAGAAATTAAATAAATCGAAATAATTTAGTCTCAAATTACAAGTATACAAAGAATGCTTTATGACATTTCTTTGAGGTGGCCTTTTATTTATTATTTATGCTTCACTAGTTGATTTTTCTTTGCATCATGTGGGGCATGTTAGTTGTTTTAATGTGCAATAAATAATGAACCATGGCACAAAGTGTAGGAAAACCGAAACAATGTCGCAAAACATGTTTTTTGTGAGTATCACGTTTTCAATATTCTTGTTGTAATGGCAGACTCTATTATTGAGTGATGTGTAACAACATGTTTGGTTGAGCATCTTGTGTATTTGACCATAGCTTAATTAAAATACTAAGCTAGCATTGGATCCACTAACATTAAATTAACCATTATATCGAATTCAAACACATTACATACATTTTTTTAGTACGCAGGTTTTATTGTTGAAGAGTAAAATCTGACAAATAATTGTTTTCTTTTTATATGAAGAAAATATAAAACAAAGACTAATAAGTGGACTAATTCCAAATTTTGTAATACTTTCCTGAGTGAAATTTGATGAAAAAAATTTATTTATTGAATTCTTAGAGCATGGTTGTTAAGGCACTAACTAACAACATCTTTAGTTATTTTTTTATAACACTCTTAACAAAGATAGAAAGAAAAGAGATATAAGAATGACCGATGTAAGCTTTATATATTATTATGATATAAATGAGTGTATTTATACAAGGTAAAGCAATGGAAAGCTCTAACAAAATAAAATAAAATAAAAGAAAGCTAACAAATTTTACAGAAAAGTAGTTAAGAGCTCCCTCAAGTTGGGAATGAATATTAATCATTCCAGCTTGGAACAATATTGGAGATAAAATTTTTATGAAAACATCGGCAAGTTGATAAGAGAAGATATTGGTAAAAGTTGATTAAACCATCATTAGCACGTTCTCTCGTAATGTGACAATCAATGTTGATATGCTTAATTTGTTCGTAAAGCACTTTATTAGATGCAATTTGTAGGGTGGATTGATTATCACAGTACAATAATGGAGGACATATAAAAGGCACACAAAATCTTGAAGTAAATATGTAAGTCATTAAAGCTTTCAGGTAGAAGTGAGAGCACCATGCTAGGCCTCTGAAGAACTCTTGGACACTATAGATTGTTTCTCAGAGCGCCATGAAATTAGAGATGATATAATTTATAAACTCGATGAGGATTGACAATAGACAAACCAAAAGGTGGTTGCATGTAGACCTCTTCATATTGATCATCGTGTAAAAATGCGTTGTTTACATCAAGCTATTTGAGATGTTAGTTATTGATGGCAACAAGAGCAAGGAGAAGGCGAACTATTGTAAGTTTGGCAACAGGTGAAAAAGTATCGAGATAATCAATGCCCTCCATTGTGTGTATCCCTTTGCTACCAAACGTGCCTTGTAGCATTCAATGGAACCATCAACATTGTGTTTTATCTTAGATATCCATCTACACCAATAGTAGTTTTATGTGGAGGTGGATGAGTAAGAACTCAAGTATCGTTGGTTGGAAAGCAGTGAGCTTAGCATGCATAACTTTAAACCAACAATCAAACTTAGCAGCTTCAAGGTATGTCTTTCGATTCAGTCACAAAGGAGGTATACAAGATATATTATGAAACGATGGTGATAAAAAATTATATGATAGGAAATGTTCAAGAGAATAATGAACAATATCAGTAGCATGACAAGTTGATGTAAATGCATTGTGAGAATCCTTTAAGTAAGTAAGAGGTTGATGAGTTATGGTTGAAGATGAAGGGTAGGAGGAGGGGAAATAGGTGTATCTAAAGGAGCATTATGTAGGATGGTCAAGTTGATCTTTAAGAGGGAAAGGATGTAGGATGTGGTAAGGATAAGGAAGAAGATTGTGAAGGAGAAGTGAAATGAATGGGAGGAAAATGGTCCTCATAAAATATAACATGTTGAGGGATAATAAGATCATGAGAATAAAGGTTATATAGTAAATAACCTTTGGTGTGGGGTTTAAATCCAACAAATATGAATGGATGAGTACAAGGATGAAGTTTCTTACGTTGAACAATTAATGTGTTGCATAACATAAATATTTGAAAATGAATCAATTAGTAATGCCACACACATGTTTACAAAGCTTTTCAAAAGGTAAGACATACATCTTATAAAAAAGAGGAGTATGAATGCAATTGATGAGATATGCAGTATGTGAAAGAGCAAAACACCATAAACTTTAAGGAATATTGGATTGGAAAAGTAATGCTACTGAAACATTTAAAATATGTTTATGCTTATGCTCAACAATTTCATTTTGTTAAGAAGTTTTACTACATGTGACATGGTGTATAATACCCTTTGAAGAAAACTAATCATGCATACGAATTTCAACTATATTGTCGTATGAATTATTTTAACATGTGTATTGAACTGTTTTTCCATTTGAGTGGTGAAATAATGAGAATGTGTTTCAGATTTATATTGCATGAGAAAAAGCTAAATGTAACGTGTATAATCATCCACAATTGTCAAGAAATATTGATGACCAAACATGTAAGTAACAGAAAACTGACCCCAAATATCCATATATAAAAGTTCAAATGGTGTATTATCCTGCGAATGACTTAATGAAAAAGATATTTTTGTTGTTTAGCATAATAACATGTATTGCAAGTAAAAGTTGTATCACCACTCAACCAAGAATAAGCGTGTTTCATGTGTTGTATACGTTTATGCGAAGGGTGTCCCGAACGAAAATGACACAAGTCAATGGGGGTTTTAGTTAGAGTTGTCAAAATGGGTAACTCAACCCAGTTCGACTCAACCACCACGGGTTGGTCACTTAGTGAGTCAACCAAACCCGACTCACTTATTAGCGAGCAGAAAATATTTGAACCCGGCCTAACTCATCATGGGTGGGTTGGTTAAACAGGTTGGCTCACTTAATTAAAAAAAATACATTTTTTTCTTCAATTTAAAAAAAATAAACTAAATTATAATTTTGATTAAAATATAAATAAACTTCAATAGAATCCAAATGCAATCCAGAAGGATGATAAACTCAAACTACAAACCAAAATCACAAAAATACTAATGTGTTGGCTATAAAAAACAACCTAACCTGACCCAAATGCAAAACCCAACATAATAATAAACATTTATGTGACCCTTTATTTGCGGGTTGGTGAGCCAACTCGGCTCACCACGGGTTCAACTCGAGTGAGCCGGGTGGACTGGGTCAAAAATTAACCTTTAGTAAAATTTGTAAAAAAATTTTAACCCAACCCGGCCCGAAATCGTGGTAAAGCTGGTTAACTTGCAGATTCCAACCCATTTTGATAACTTTAGTTTTAGTACATTGGAGGTGAACAATGGTAGTGTGAACATAACTCACTATTTTCGCAGGAAAAGTGATAATGTATAACCAATCATTTACATCAACTGTATCAATCTGCTATTTGTTGTTCATGTCCTGTATAATTCAAGAATTATGTGAGACAAGTAATTCATAATGAAGGGAAGACATAAGTTTAGATATTGAAATGAGATTCAACGTGAAACTAGGAATATCTAAAACATCTATGAGGTGTAAAGAATTACTAAAATGAACATTTCTGGAACGTGTAGCACATACATGTTGCCTCATGGGAAGTTTAACAAGGATCAGTTTAATGGCTATAAAGGAAGAAAATTGTGTTAAGGAAGATGAAACATGATTAGTAGCTCCCAAATCTAATTTGTAATAACAAATTGTTTCTTTGTGACCAGTGTGACCACAATAGGTGTAAGAAATAACAGTAGTAGCATTAATCAACGATTCAGATGGAGAGAGAACAAGTGCAACTAATTGGCGTTCTTGCTGAACGACATAAGATAAGCTTTTAAAGATTGAACGTAATGAATCCCTAAGAAAAACATGAGATCAAATAGTGTTATATTGTTTGTTTAACCTACGCAAGAATTGCATAGCTCTATCTTCAAGTTTTCTTTGAGCGATGAGAGATGAAACTTTGCAAGAGCATTTAGGTTCACAAGTACATATTGGATCGAGTCTAAAATTTTCTATCTTATCCCAAAAAACGTAGAGTTTGATGAAGAAATTGGTGGTGGAAAGATCGCCTTGCTACAGAGAAGATATTTCATATTGCAATTCTGACACGCATAACATATCTCCTTCTGCATAACGTGATTTTAGGTCAAGCTATATATCTTCTGCATTGTCCATCAAAAGGATGTTATGACAAATTGGACGGAAACAAAGTGCAGAATCCATGAAACCACCATATTATTACATTGTTCCCAAGCATGACGTAGAGGATAAAAAATCAAAGGTTGTGAGACGTTGTTTCGTTCCCAAGTATGAAACCACCATATTATTCTTCGCGTTGTAAACTTGCAACATAGATTGTGTCCATAAATGGTAATTAGCGGAATTAAGAAGAGGAGATACCAATATTTTTGCTGGATTTTCACTAAGATAGAGATACAAATAATTATGCACACTAGGTGTTTAATTATCACTCATTATGGTAGACGAAGAAGAAAAGATACGTGTAGAGTACAATACAGCCCTTCAGATGAAGCGCTCTAATACCATAACAAAGATTGTAATAGAAAGAAAAGATAAATAAGAATGATTAATGTAAGCTTATTGTATTATTATGATATGAATTGTTGACAAAAAGAAGAAAATTGACATCTTGCTTCAATAAACAATTTTGATGATGATAACTTATGAAGTGTGGAAGACCTAATGATGATTTATGGAGAAATGTTGGAGACCTAAAGAATGCTTGAATTCAAGAGATATATTAAAGACTTAAGATTTTAGCAGTCTTAGTTGTTGAAGTCTAGTCATTTGTGTATCTTATTTAAAATAGTCAAATTAGTAGGTCAAGAGTAAAAAAGAAAAAAACCCAAGCAACATAACATCGAGAGAGTTTTAATTTTTGCAAAACTCACTGGAATAATCAATTATCTCAGCAAAAAATATTTTCCGAGAAAAGCCATTGTGAGTTGTGACTTGACTCCCCAATTTCTTGACCTAAATTCAAAATAGACTTTTATAAATAAAGTGGTAGGTTTTCATTTGGAAATACAAAAGTTAGAGAAGTTTGAGTACTTGAGAACTTTCTGTGGAAAGGCTTTGAAAAACCTAGTGTGGGTAGAGCGATAACTTTCACCAAGTGGGTTCTTGTGTGATTGAGTGTTGTTATTGTTGATAGGAGAAGTTGTTCATCATTTGTATGATTCAAAGGAGGTGTTCATTCCTTATGGATTCAAGGAAGATGTTTTTTCATCTCTTGTGTGATTCAAGAAAGGTGTCTTCATCCTTTGTGGGACTCAAAAGAGATGTCATCCCTTGTGGATCTCAAGGGAGGTGTCTTTCATCCTTTATGACTTCAAGAGAAGTGCTTTCTATCCTAAACTACTCTCACACATATTTGTAATCTCAGTTTATTTTTAGTGTTTAGTTAATCCCTATTTAAAGAGATTAACAAGTTTATTTTTAGTGTTTAGTTAATCCCTATTTAAAGAGATTAACAATTAGACATTGAATCTTTTGATTTGAACCAATATATAATACTTTGTACAATGTTTTCTTCCTTACCTTCTTTATTTTATGATGATTATTAAAATAAAAGAAATTATTTTAATTAAATTTTGATATTAAAAACAAAATTAAAAGCACAATTTTTATTAATAAACCAATTCACCCTTCCTCTTTGGTTTTGTCCACACACAAACATCAACCTGCATGATTCTAGCATGAATGAGTGCATTTAAGGGGTTTCTCCCTGCACCTCTAATAAATTCTTCAGTACCCCAAAACATATATTAATTCCCAGATTACCCCATAATATATATTAAAAACAAATTTTCTCTCTCCTATTTAATGCAACAACTCCACCCATTTAATGCACTAGCACCTCCAATTTGACCTAATTGTATACGCTACAAGTGTGAGATCCGCAAGTCCATTTTTTATGCACATTTGGCCAAGCTTTTTCCTTCTCCTCATCAGTTTAGTTTATCTGTTCACAACACTTACTCATATTTACTTAGATGTAATTTTACTTTACACTGTTAGTTTACATGTAGATCCACATTAGTTTCGTTTCAATGTCTATTTAATTTCCAGTGTGAGTTTTTTTTTACGAAGTGTGAAGTAAAACGAATGTCGACATCCGGTATAGCGGTTTGTGTTGCGATTGTCTACATCTGTAAACCCATTTTCTATAATTTTTTTGTATTATGGATGTCGACATCCGATGTAGTGTTTTTGTGTTGCAGATGTCGACATCCGAAAACTATATATATTTTTTAAAAAAATTGTGTTGCAGATGTTGACATTCAATATGTGGGTGGTGTTAAGGGTGGAAAAACGGGCAAGCCCGGCCCACCTATGGCCCGCCAAAAATAGGTCGGGTCGAGCTGGCCCACCACCAATAAACGGGTTGGATATTGTAACCCGTCCCGACTTAGGACGGGCTGGCCTGTCTCTTTTTTTTTTTTTAATTTTTAACTTTTTTTAACTAATTATAAATTTTTGTTTATAAATCTATTATATATATATATATATATAAATTTATTTATATAATATAAAAAATATTATTTTTTAATTATTTTTAATTTTAAACAAAAAAATTTAAAAAAAATTAAAAAAGCGAGTTGGCGAATTGACCCGCGGGTTGGCCCGTTTTGGCCTACTAAATTGGCAGGCTAGGCAGGCCGAGTTAGAACGGGTTGGCGGACTGAAAATTTCAACCTGGCCTACCCTTTTTTGTGGGTTGACGGACCGGCCCGACAGGCCTGACCCATTTGACATCCCTAGGTGGTGTTGCGGATATGGATATCCAATGACCTTTTTCTTTTTTAATTTTATGTTTTGCAGATGTCGACATCCAACATACTTGTTTATAATGCGAAAGTCGACATTTGGTAATGTTTTTGTTTTGGAATTTTTTGTTTGTTACATATGTCAACATTTGCGTATAGTGGTTTGCGTTGCGAAGGTCTGACATCAGATAATTCTTTTATGTCCAATACTTACAGATTTGGTCATTCGGTATCTTTCTAGTGTTGTTCTTTTTTATTTTCTCTATTACTCGTGTGCACAGTAAAACGTTTCAAAAAAAAAAACGTCGTTAGAAATGTTGGTGAATAGAGATTGGAGTGATTTTTCAAAACGTGAAAGCTTTGGAGGTTGGAGTGTTTTTTCAAAACGGGAAAGCTTTGGAGGTGCAGGGTTTCACTTAAAAATTATCTGAGGACAATAATTATTTTAATTACCTCACGTACTTTAGTTGGTACGAACATAAATGTAATCAATGCATAGATTTGATGGTTCAGACGAATCTATTGGAGGTGCAAGGAGAAACCCCGTGTATTTATACAAGGTAAAGCAACAAAAAACTCTAACAAAAAAGAAAAGAAGAAAAAGCTAATAAACTATGCTATTAGAGAAGAACTTTTTAGTAACATCATTTGACAGAAACATCATTTAGGTGAAATCTTTTAGAGTAGAATTTCAATGGATTTCACTTGATTGGAATGGAAAATTACCACCAGGTTATAAATACCATTAGCTAGAAACTCATCAGAGGTTCTTTCTTGATCTATCTTTGTTCCCGCTATGTAGAATATTCAATTTTACTAATAATTAAGAGAACATATTCGAGAATGAGGGTTGTTTTCTATGATGAATGGGAATATGATGAACGTGAATCTTAGCAAGAACCAAGTGAGGAATAACTTCCAAGTTCTCTAGATGAGCATCATTGCATGATGAAAAATGAATTTAAACACTCAATCAACCAAGTCCACTACGTTATTCGTCTATAGATACTGGTATAGTTGGATATCAATATCTGTGGTATATATTCAATGCAAGACAATATTCAATGCAAGACAAAGACTGAAACTGAAAATAGGAACATGTGGTCTTTACTCCCTCATATTCCTTATCTTCCTACTAACTCCCCTCCTTTCCCTTAGTGACACAATTTGTTACATCAATCATTCAGTTTTTCTGGATAACTCTCATGAAATCTCTTACATAAGTAAATCCCTCCTTGAGAGACCTAGAACTCCTTCCTGATGTATAGCCTAATGATAGATAAGATATTTGCCAGAGCCATCACCACCTTCTCATCCCATGAAAAGTAAGAAACTCTTCTCACAATCCTTTTGTAAGAAACTACTTGGAGTTCATGTCTGTCAGGTCCTCTCACCTAATTAGGATTTTCAGTTGGACCTCCAAATACTAACTCTATACTTCCCCCGTTTTTTAACCTGGTTTTTTACATTCCATAGACTGATTTCTGGAGTTCTAAAAGGCATTCAATCTTCCTTCTAATACCTTTTTAGTTTCACCTTCTTAAAAAATCTTCTCATAATCCCTTGAATCTTAACACAACAGAGTGGACCTTAAGCAGGTGGTGACCAAATTTCCTATGGCTTACATTTTCATTATTTTCTTCACTGACAATCTTCCTTCCTTCATGTTATGGTAAAAGTTACCTAATAGACTATGTTTAAAAGGTAACGCATATTAAGCAAAATAAAGGCATTGCAAGACTTTTGGGTTTGAGCACTCTTAACAAATGCCAAAATTTGTTCAGTAACGACGACTATTAACTCTAGGACATGTACATTCGTAGGAACCAAGACTTACATCAAGTCTCAATAAAAAGAAGGCTATAGCAACACACTAACCACACAAGCCACTTTCATACACCAGTGCATGTGTCAAAATCCTTCTTAGATAGTCACAGAAAACTAGATTATCCAGGGTTTCTGTAATACAAACCACGAAAATGTTTTGCTTGCATCAGGTGACGTGATATGGTATAAGTTACGTTGTATCATACTCCCACTTTAAGAAATTTCTATTCAAATTTCTTAATCAATGACAAGTCATTCAACATTTTCTCAATTGCTTCATCATCCTGAGCCCGTCCTCTTGTCTGCAGGTAAAAAACCGGAAGAAATTAACGTAAATGATTTAATGGCAGTTACGTTTACTATTCAATATATTATGCAAAAATATAACTTGCTTATTAGCAGCTACACAGAACCCAATAGGGCATGAATAATATTTCAAAGTAACAACGTAGCAGATTATAAGCTGGTGAGGTTCCAGTAAATGACGGGAACTACGTAACCAATATGTCATGCTTAGAGGGTGAATAAATGAAGAGAATTGTTTCAGAGGGAGTTTTAAGAAAGAAAAAAAAAAATACAAGATCTCTAGCTAATGTACCAAAATCCTTCAACTATCAGCATTTACTGCATTAACTTTTCTTTCAGTACGGGTGCTTTGGAAACTAAATTACTTTATACCCTTTCTCGTGTTTCAAACTTTGCATGTCAGAACTGAATTTTAACAATCAGAAGAACAGAAAATTTATAAAAAAGCAAAACTTATATTTGTTCTTGTTCAATATCACTGATATTTCAAACTTTGGTTGGAAAATTGAATTTTACCAATAACAACATAAACTTATATAAAAATATCATATTTGCCCTTATTAAATCCTCTACATCCTTCTTTGTCACATAACAAGGATGCGGAGAAAATGAAGGTAATTTAAACTTCACCTCGAATACGTACTATAATCCTTCAATTATCAGAATTTACTTTGTTTGTGTAACTTCAAGGTGTTCTGTAAACTAAATTACTTTACACCCTTACTGGTGTTTCAAAATTTACTTGTCTAAACTGAATTTTATCAGTTATAAAAGCAGAAAATTATAGAAAAACATATATCATATTTTGCTTTTATTTAATCCACTATCTCCTTCATTCTAACTAGCATCAAAGGGAGAATGGAAAGCACTTAAACTTTGCATAATCTCAAAAAGAAAATCCTAACACAGAAAAAGGGAGAAGCAAATTATTTTACCTTGATAGATGGAACCATAGCAATAGCTTCCTCCACAGTTTCCGGGCAAAGGTTGCCAAGGACACACAACTGCAACAGATTCATTTTGACAAAAAAATCATATATTGTATTGTCTGAAACTGGTAACTCTATTTTTTTTATATAAAATGTGAACACTTGCATCTCTAACTGAATTCATGAAGGAAATAGTTGTATTACCTCAAACTCAGCCAATTGATATCTTGCAAGTATTCTGTACGTTAGTTAAGATCAAATTCTTAAGGCAATAAATGTCAAGTTTCTTTGAATTTAATTCCAGAAAAGAGGAATTAACATAGACCAACTTTCTAAGATGTACTAAATGAGATACAATAGTCATTTAATCAATCATAAACATAGACAATGAAAAAGTCAATAATGATATGAAAGAAACTTAGAATATTTTTATATAGGAATCTACATGATTTGACCAAAATTAAACGAGTGATAAAGAGAAATGACTGATGGGTCATTTAATTTAGTTTTGGAGGATACTCTCGAACTTGTCTAACAGCATCTGGATTTTTATAGCGGCTGAATCGCTTCACATACTGCAATGACTTTTCAAATACCCTAAAACAGCAGAGAAAAAGAATCAGAGTCATTAGGTGATCAACTACTTTGCTCCTCTTCCATCTCATTATCAATATCAAATCTAGTTGAGGCAAAAAATTCAATTAGGACCACGATGTTTGCCAATATGTTTTATGACAATAATGTAATATTTAAAGGAAACCAAAGAGGAACATATTTTTTCAACTGTGTCATAAAAGATAAAATCTTGAAGGAATTAATTGCAACCCAATTGTCATGAAAACTAATTATTTTGAGGGCATCACAAAAAGACAATATTCCAGGACCTTTGTGTCAAATAACCATGAACTTGATAAAGTATTCAACTCACTGAGAAACTTGATTCATGGGATCATCAGATGTCTGTTGAAGCTGCTCGTACTTGTGCTCAAGAATCAAGGAAACTTCACAGTTCATTAAGCACTTTGCCTTCAAAAACTCTGAAGAAAAAAACCTATTCAATTAGTGTGAGATAAAAAAGCTGGAAACATGTATACCAACATTAAACATGTTCAAGCATTCAAGTATGATATGATACAATCAAACCATATACATAGCAGAACCATTGGATCTGGTGATGTAACAACAACAAGCCCTCACGTTTAGTCACTACCTCAGCATTGGCAAGAAAAAATATAACTCAAAATCAGGGGATAATCAAAGCCAAAAATTGCGCAAATTATAACAAAAGAGATTGATCATAGAGAAACTACCACCAATGGCTTGGTCTTTGTTAAAATCCTACATCAACTAGAAATAAGGTCAAAATTCACTTTCTAATATAGTATCAGAGTATATCCAACTTAGGTTTGTTGGGTATATTATGTCACATAAACCACCACAAATATCTAGTTCCATACATAAGATGTTCATACCACGACATGAGGTGAGTGCATTGAAGATCTCACATCAACTATAAATAACACCTATTTACACATAAACGAGACAATGTCACCTTAGAGCGGGTTTTTTGAGAATGGGTTAGGTTTAAACTCACTTCCTAATAGACTTCAGCATATAAGTTAAGTTTGTTCACGGTGGTGTTACTAAATGCCCTAGTAGCACAGACCATTCAGCCTTCTACCCTAACCCCGCAGAACCAGCCAGCAAGTGATGCAGTTTGGTAAGCCATTCTTGTTAACAGCATCAAATTTTAACATTGATCAATAAGCCGTTTATTTAAAATTAAATTATTCAGAACAGAAAATCCCATTTTAATGCTTAAATTTTATGCGTCGATCTTCAGTCCCTAATTTCACGCAACCCACAATTGGGTCAAAAAGGCATTTCCTTTTTCACTCTCGTCAATGTTGTTTCCTAAAATCAGGGACTAAACTAAAAATTTCATAAAGTTACACACCAAAACAACTGATGCTTATAATTTAGGGTTTAGGGTTAACCCAATTCATATACGTATCGTAACACAATGCTAGACCTCATCAAACATTCCATCAATTCAACCTGAAGATTTACAAAGAACAAAGTAAAACTTTACAAATTACAATAAAGGGTTGGTTTGAAAAGCTGTAACAGAGTGCAAAACACTACCCCAAGCCCTACGCGACAAGCACACTGATTCTATAGGGCAAGAGATTAATTTCAAGCAAAACGATTCAAATAAGAAAATAAATTTGTAAATAAAAAGAAATTAATTACCGTCTCCAATTTTGAGCTCTGCGGCGTTTTCTTCCTCTTCCCCAGACATGTTTCAGAGACTTTCTGATATGTGAGAAGAAAACAGATGCAGAAACAGTGAACAGAAGAACGAAGGAGGGGAAGCACGCTTGAAGAGGAATGCCAAGAAAAGAATGACGATGAGGGATTCAGCTATTCGGTTTGAATAACTTGGGAAGCTCTGTCATGTTTTATCATAAATTGTGATTTTAATATTTCTATTTTTTATGTTTTTATTTGTTATTTTTATACGTTATTTTAGATAAAACTTTGAAATAATATTGAGTTGCACGTTTAATTGTGTTCATTTAATTAAATGTTTAACTTAATTTATCTTTTAAAATATAATTATTTATTAAATTTTAAAAATTATTGTTATTTTTATATTTTTATATTTTCTTTTATAAAATTGTTTATATTTATTTTTTTTTCTATTTATCAATAGTTATTTTCTATTTTTTTATATATTTTACTTTATTTTTAATAAATATAATTTTATTTTATATATTAATTTAATAACATTACATTATCATTACCTACTAATATAATATCATGCATATTTAAAAAATATGTATACACAAGCGCGACAAGCAGAGATTTAATTGTGGTGTGACGTGCTCCCTTAAGAATTGAAAAAACCAGATTAAGGTTTCCTTTGTTTCTCCTTCCACTATTGCAAAAGCCAAAGGGAATATATTACGTGACCCATCTTGAGCTAGCGTTGTTAGCAATGTCCCTTGATATTTTCCTATGAGAAATGTGTCATCTACTTGGACAACTGACTTACAATAATTAAAGTATTGGATGCATGGTCCAAAAGACCAAAATACTTGTTCTGTAATATAGCAAGAAGGGTCAGGTTGACCACTTACAACTACTGGAGGTCTAGTGCATTGAATTATTGTGTCAGGGTTACTTTCTTGTACAGCTTGATACCATCTGAGAAATTCATTGTAAGAGTCTTCCCAATCTCCAAACTCTTTAGCAAGCACTACAAAAAAACATGTAAATACTGACGTTTATTTTTGTAATTTACGTCATTTTTAACTGTCGTTATTTACTTGAGTGATGATTTCCTAAAATGTCGTAATTCTTGCCGTCACAAAGTATAATATGGCGGTTATAGATGAACTACCGCAACAACCGTCATTTTATATAACGTATAAAGTGGCAGTTTAAAGAGGCAAAAAGCGTCAGTTAAAACTGGCGTAATATTTTTACTGGATGACAAATATAATGTGAAAAACGACACTTTAAACTGACACTATTATCATTATATTATGACATTTTTAAATGTCACCAGTTTAATTAATTATAATTAATTCTGAGATTAATTACATCATTATCAAATGTATCAAGTGACGTAATTTTAATATTTAATTATTTATTCTTTTTTAATATTTCTTATACTTTCATAATTCGATAAAATTATTTTTTCATGATAATTTAAAATATATAAAAATTATAGCATTATCAAATAGAAATTGATAAACTAAATTGTTTCATTGTCAATATAACATAACTACACCAATGTACCAATTCAAGCATTTGAAAAAAAAAAAAGACAACATTAAGAGTACCAAAATATTCAAGCATCTAAGAAAAAATGACAACATTAAAAGTCCTAAGTCTAAGGTGTTTTGCTTCCACCACTTGATCCTAGTATTTCATGCGAAGATGGCACACCACTTCCAATATTTGGTGACTGCAATGAAGAAATAATATAGTATATATGAGTAAGTGAAATTGAAATAAATTATGAGATCCATACAATAAGTTTAAGTAATTTACTAATGTAAATTATACCTCATTAATAGATGGACATACCAAACCAGTAGCCATTGCAGCAACATGTTCCTGAACATCTTCTTAGAAGCAATATAGGCAAGCAGTATTTGCACTTGGTTCTTGATAGTTGCAAGTTCATTTTCAATCTTCACAAACTTGTCTTCGTCATGTGGTGAAGCTGCATTATGTGAAGCAAACTTGATTCCTCTTATTCTTGTAGTTGGTTGTTGAAAAGCAAGAGTAGAACACGCGCCATACGAAAGTCCTCTAACCTGACCTGGATGTTCTTTTCCAAATATCACCCCAATAGGATCATTTGGAGATATTTCAGATGCAGTTTTCGGATTTTTCAACATCAATTCATCAATTTTTTCCTGCATAAAACTAGGAATAATAATTCAACTTTAATTTATCAATTTTTAGTTTCCAATTTATTCTATCTCCAACACAACATTAACAATTACACCAAAGCTGGGAAAAACCTTTTTCATGGAAAGTTATCTGCTGGAAAAAATAGCTAGAATTTCATGCAGAGAATAGAGTTCTCCCAAACATTATGAATGGTCACAGTGGGTGCTCAATGCCCCTGATCCCCTAACTATGTGGCACAAGCTCAAGGGCTCATATGAGCACCACAATCTTACAATACAAAGAAACATCAAGAATGAATGTTAAAATCACAGTACATAAGAGAAACTAAATGCATGATGAAACTAAATTAAGACAAGAATGAATGCAATGCATGGGACCTAATAGGAGGGAGGATGAGTCGAATCTAGAATGGAATGATGGACCAAACTCAAAATGGAATGAAACATATCCCAATGCAATATGAATAAAGATGTAGATTGTATGCAAATCTAGATGTTATACACACTTGAGGAATTATTAGAGACCATGAACATGCTAAAATTGAATGCAAAATGAGCTTAAAAGAAGAACTTGCATGAAACCTAAATGGTGCCAATAAAACCAATCTGTGATAGTAGAAAAACAATGCAATTCAGTAGCGTCAAACACAATTCATTTCATATTAGAATTCAAAACTTGTATTAAGATAAATAGTGGATGAAATTTCAAAGCTTATGCACCATTGTACGTGACTAAAATGCAATTAGGAAAAATGAATGTTGTTGCCAATTGATGAAAGTAAACTTGAAATAAAATGGCAGCATTTCAAGTCAACTTAGTGAAAGTAAACTTGAAACAAAATGGTAGCATTGCAATGAGGAAAGGAAACGAATATGCTGAAATAACTCATGCAGATGCAGTTACTACAAACAAAAATTGATACAGAGTTTTACAACAGAAAAATGACGATGCAAAGATGATCTAGAATGCTACAGATGTGCCATTATGAACCAATGCATGACATCAGTACATCAGAATATTACAATAGTAGAATACCAAAGCAGAAATATTTCAAATGTAATGCAAATGCATCATGCAATGAGGATAGGAAAAGAATATGCTGAAAGAACTCAGGCAGATGCAGTTACTGCAGAAAAAAATGAATGCAGAGTTTTACAACAGAAAAATGATAATGCAAAGATGATCCAGAATGTTGCAAATGTGCCATTATGAAATCAATTCATGGATTAATTCAACACAACCCAAAATCAAATCTTGAACATATTTGGTTAATTGAGTTAAGACCTATCTCAAGAAAACCTCTAGGCATTATTAGGCCCAGTTGGGGTCCTAATGGCTTCCACTTAGACCAACAGAAAAGCATGTTGTCATAACTCAATTCTCATGTCAATACCACTTAGTACTACTCTACAATATAAGAAAGCCTTATAAGAGTATACATCTAGTACCATGCAAAGAATTCAAATGTTAGTCAACATTTATAATTTATATTTAATAGAAGAAATAACAATAGAGAGTTTAATTACCTTTATACTTTCCTACACTTTGTCCTTGCAAGTATCTGGCACAGATGACCACCTTTCAAAACTTATAGGGAACAATATACAATTTGTTGCTAGCTGCCCACACACTCCAGCAAGAAGACTAGGTGCTTCTCCAATTGGTTTATATTTATCATCATAATTCACGACCACAAGTAATCCATTTGGCAAGTTGCGAGCATCCTTAACCTTGACCTTAAGATTTTTACTAACTCCATCTTCATCTATAAAAATCAAATACATTAATTGGAACTTAATAATTGAAAATGTTAAACGATGATATATGAAATTGGAGTTCATGCCATGTAACATCCGATTAAAGAGAAAAAATTGCTGCAGAACCTTACAAACATCAACATCAATAATGTACCAACATAAATAACTGGTATGCAGAACCACAAAAAAAATGTATTTGTTAATAAACTTCAGTCAAAAATACAGATTATGATCAAAAGGGTGTGTTATGTGTTGCTAGCATTTATCTTAAAAGAAAACCATGTCACTTCAAGTAAGGACTAAAACAAGTACAAAATTTCTATTGGGAGTAGAGAGAGTAACCTGAATTTCAAGATATTTTGGCAGAACAAAACTTATTTTACCATCATAATAATAATGATACAGTAGAAACTATAAATTTTCATCTGGTAGTTAACAAATTAAACAAAACAACAACTAAAAGAACTAAAACTCCAATTTGAGTGTTGTTGTTGTAACAACATACCTCTCCTATGTCTTGTGCCAGACATAGGCTTCTGCGCGGCGAACCACTAAGTGTCCAATTTCTCGATGCCCCTGATCTCAAAACCGAATCTAGATGGTCACAACGATACAATCTGTATTTAGAATCGCAGTGTAACGTCCTAGCCGGAAATTACTTATTAAAATAAATAAGAATATAAATAAAATAATAAACCTCATTTATTTATCATGAATTCCCAAAAACGCGGGAAAATTTAAGTTTGGAAATCCAATGCGCCATTACAAATAATAAAAGAAAATGAATCGCATCGTTTATATTACCAATTATAGTGTCTAAAAATTATTACAGTTAAATCCATAGTGCAACGAAGTAACTAGTAATAAAATCCCAGAGGTATCCCCACTCTGTCTCTAAGCATCTGCCTGCTCACCTGCATCAACATCTGCTCCCATGTAACAACTTACATGATCATCGCCACACACACAGATAGGGTGAGCTCATTTAATTTAAAATCAACAAAATAGTATCAAATACCATATTAACAATTGTAAACCCGGGTTAGTACACTTTCCCCTTTTCTTTTTACCGCTTCACTTCTAACTCCTGCCTTTAGACGTCTAACATCTCTATACCCTTTAAGTGATATCTATGATCGATCTTAGTTGCACGAGTGTCTACTCACCCCTCCGACTACAGGCCACCACCTGATAGTCCACACGTGGGAATAACCTTGTCACAGCATCTCATCGTGACACCAAGTGGAGCTCCCCGAAACAAACATAAAGTTTGTAGCTGTTCCAGGCTACCAAAACTCTTATCAGAATCACTCTGAAGAGGGCAATCACCCGAACTTTGTCGTACGAGCCACAACTCGCACACTCCACTGGACTTCCTAAACCACCAAACTACAACCTAGAATGGTCATGTGTTACCCCAATATAAGATACACTCGTAACTGGGCCCCCAGCCAAAGCATCGCATCATGATCATCCCTTAAAGCCGTTTAGAAAACTTTCCTCGCGCACCATCACTGGACCAAAATCGCTTGGCGTGAATCTCACGCCGTTAGGCGGAACTTAGCTCTAGACCGCCTGGCGGGCATCACACACCGCCAGGCGTCACGCGACCATAGTACCCTCTCAGTACCGCCACCGCTTGGCGGACACCACCACACCACCAGGCGCCGTGCCTCGTCGTCATCGCCTGGCGCGTCCATCGCCCGTCGCCAGGCACCTTGCTCCCACTGTGACCACTGTCATTGGTTTTTGACACTACTGCCTGGCGGCATGTCCCGCACCGTCGGCGCCATACCAGTAGCGCACTACTACTGGTTTTTGGCACTTTTCTCAGGTCTTAAATGACCCCCAAACATACCATACATCATTCAGGCAACAACATTAATATTTCAGAACTATCATCATACATAAAACACAACATATACACACCTGAATCACACCAAAAACAGGGATCATAATGTCTATCCCATTCTCTTTTACTTATACATTGAGTCATATGCTATCACCAAAGATAACATGTACTAATGACTCATGCCCGACTCCCATATACCCAAATAAAATTTTACCAATTCATTTATCATCTTACACATTTTCCTTCATCAGTTCCTACTCTAAACCTGCCACATACCCTCAACCTAGTATCATGCTCTTTACGTATATAAAACTCATGCTACTGCAATTCTCTCCATGCATACACCATTATTTTATAATCACCCATTTTCACATAACGATCATTTAGCAACCAGACACAAAACAAACCCAACTTGCCTTCAATCTATTTCATACATCACCCATCACATAAAAATCACCACTAACTCAAATAACACACAACCGTGTCCATCACACACTGCTCTTTACTCTCATACAGAAAACATTTATATACTTTGAATAAAATAACACCCATTTTATCAAACAATGTGCTTACGTCGTGCGTAATGGTTTCCAACCCCAAACACAAACCCTAACACCCAATTTCATATCAAAATCATATCTTCCAACATCCCATAATATACATCATGTATCATAAACACTCAAATTCACAATCAAACATAAAACGAATCACGGCTGCATCACATATACCCCAAAATTGTTCAAAACAGCCAAGAACAAGATAACTGCGTTTGTGCCGCCTGGCGGTTCATCCTCTGCCGCCAGGCGGTTCTTGGAGGAAACTCAGAATCTAGTGAAAACGCATGTGCTGCCTAGCGGTAGTTCATGCGCCGCCAGGCGGTTTCTGAAAAAGTCCAGAAAACGCAAACTGAACAAGGATTTTCAGGTTTTTGCAGTTCAAGCATGAATCTAAACTCATCTTTACACAATAGCAAAATTAAAACGCATAGTCGAAACTCCCCTAACCTGGAATTCCTTCGCTTAAAATGAAATGCTTGCGTTCCTTCCTTGAATTCCAACAATTTCTCAAGCTCTCCCACTGTCCAGCCCTTCAATCCCACTCCCTACTCATTATTTCTCTCTAAATTCGTGCAGCCCTCAATACCCCAATTGTGCAGACTCCAAAACCCTTCTCTCTCTCACAATTAGCCTTTTAATTGAGACTTACTTAAGGTTTAATTGCTATAAAACCAATTTTGCCATAAATCTCTCATTAATCCCCCTTACTAGCCTATTACCTTCTGTTTTCCCAGCCACCCTTGCTGCCCTACACCCTAGGGTTTACGTGCCTCTTCATGTGCATGCTAGAGTAAATTTTAGCAAAAAGAAAATATTTTGTTCAAACCAAGGTTTGAACCCATCACCACACAATTCCATTCAAATGTACAACCCTTCAACCAAGTCATATTACATGATAATATTCACACATCAAACATTATATCCTTACCTATCACACCCAAGCATCTCAAAAATTTTACTAAAAATTAAATAACACACAATTGACATACATAGGACTCAAACTCAAGTCCTCTCACACAAACAAAGTACTCTCAACCACTTGAGCTAGTACTTTTCCACATCATGAAGGTTAGTATTTAATGCCATAAAGGCTTCTCCTACCCGCATTTATTAAATAATTATTTATTTAATTATTTAAATTTCGTGGGTCTTACACGCAACATCAATTCTTCTCTTCAATAGCATTCTTTTTTTCTCATTTAACACTACTTCAAATGCTACACATACATAGTTGTTTTTCTAAGAAAAGTTTTAGAGTCCAAGAATCACGTAGTATATTATTATTACTGGCAAAGCAACCACCATTCCAAAGATAACCCTGCAAAATTTGTGAAATTCATTTAGAATTTATATATATAGATGCTTTTAACCCATGGATGAATAATATATTTTTAATAATAAAAAATTCACACACTCACGCTGTGCTGAGTATGTCTGCATGGAGATTATATTCTTTGGCAAATATAAAGGGAACAAGAGCCTCAGGAAGAGAAGCCTAATAAATTAATTACACAATTAACTAGTGTCACAAATAGCTATATTGTAGAATTTTCTCATTTAACACCGGACCTGTAAACCTGCCTATCGGCTTCAAGCTTCGGTGTGGGGGAGACAAAGGGTGCGAGTTCCTTGCCCTTCGATGTCAAACTGGCGTTGTCCACCGCGCGAAGGAATCAAAGAGAAAACCCTAATCGTACAATTGGCCACTCAAATAAAAAATAGGCAAGAGTAAATTCAGAAAGGCAGCACTAATTTGATGAATGTCATACCAGAAACAGAAAAGGAGTGGTTACAGGACCCAATCGAACCTTTCTCCTTCCGAACGAGGTTGAAGAACCCAATCGAGCAAATGTAGACGCTAATGTGTATGCGAATGTAGGCAATCGTGGACTGAGGCACAAATGGAGGTGCAAACACAAATCAAGAAGGAAGGAGAAAGGAGAAAGAGGTTAAACGAAGAGGTGAAATGAAGGAGAAAAGAGAAAGAGGTGAAACGAAGAGGTGAGTGAACGTTGTGAGAGTGAAGTGATTTGGGGTTTGAGTAATTTGGGTGTCAGTGACTTTGGAAAGGTAATCTTAGTTAAGAAAATATTAAACTGTTGAGTGGGAAAATGAAATAGAAAAGAGACGGAACAAAGTTTTACCAAAAAAAAAAGGGTACCGAGACAAAAGTGGGACAGGAAATAATTTCATAAAATTATAAAAATAATGTTTTATATAAAGTGGCATTTCAAAATGACACAATTTTAAACAATAATAATACGACAATGTAAAAGATGGTGGTTAGAAACGCCATATTATACATGCACATTATGGCAGTTATCAAACTAACGTATTATACTGCGAAAAGTGACAATTTTAATTAACCGTGGTATTAAAAACATCGTTATATACATGAGTTGTTGTAGTGAAGCGCCTTTTGCTTACCATTCCAAGCTTTGTCATATGAAACTGAATATCTGAAACGATTTTTTATTTAAGCTACCAAACTTTTGATAGGTATAGAAGGGTTTTCCTTTACAGAGTTCATCACAATAGAACCAATTTGGTTGGAATCAAGATTGACATGAACTGCAGGTTGCATGATTGATAAACACGTGTGTGATCTGTCAATCTTCCTTATTTCCCACTTGAAACTTCGCTTGTTATAAGCAGCTCGTAAACGCCATGGGCAACCTTTTTTGTAGTCGACACATCGACATATATATTTATCATATTTTCTCTCAACAATCACAAATCTATAACCATTATCGATATGGTACTGCTTGATATATGACATTATGGACTCCTTTGTGTCGAAAGACATGCCAATACTTACTGAATGTTCACTCACTAGAGTTGAAGCTTCAAATGAGGTGTGACTTGATAGCCATTGTGACTTGTTGAGCCCCAACCCGTTATAGGGATTGTGTATTGGTTGGGCACTTGTGCCTATGAACTTCATTGTGAATATTGTTGAGATTGATCCTATTGTGAGTATTGAAAATTATTTTCATATACTTCACATGTGGTATCCATCTCTCTTCACTAAAATCAGAAAGAATATCAGGATATTGACTTGAGGGATCGACCATTGTGTGCAAATTGGATGAAGAAATAACTAATAATATTAAGCCAAGAAAATCCTAAATGACACTCGCACAAGTTAGTGAAATAGGTGTTGGTCAACGTAGTATTAAATAGCCCATTCAAAATAGGTGTGCATGCAATAATTTATTAAGCATGCAAAAACCCTTATTCGTGCGCATAAACCGTAGACACAGGCCACAAAAATTGTAATCAATGCCAACAGCTTTGCTTTCATTATTTTAAAGAAATTGTCTTCAACACTAGTGACTTCAGTGCATGGTTTAATGAAGACACTACCAATAGATTTAACTATTGCATAAAAATCGTTATTAATGCCAACGACTTTACTTTAAAAATATTTCAAACAAGTTGTATTTAATGAAAGCGACTTTAGTTATGATGCTTTAATGAAACTGGTGCATATTTGGACGACTTTGGTTTGCCATTAATTGAAATAGTTGCATGTCCTAGAGACTTTAACCACAAACCATGTGCATTAATGACGACTTTCAAATGGGAAACGTTCGCATTCATAGCGACTTCGCTTTCCCCAAAATACTAACACCATCACGCGCATGGATTTGCTTTTGCTAGCAACCTGCTTTGTTCACTACCACGGGAATCAGGGTAAACAGTGGAATTCAGAGATTCCTCTTATTCCCTTTGCCATGCATAGTTTAAAATTTGCATAAACAGGTGGCAACTTTTGAAGCTTTATTGGACTGCCATTACAACCACATTCAACGAAAATTTGAATGCATTCAATAATAATTGAATGAGGGCAGTTGGATACCAACATTCGCGAAGATTCACGTCAATAAAATGTTAGCATTGGTTCAATTTCATCACTTTGGTTTGCTGCATTGTGCATTCAATTGGCAGAAAGAGTTTCCCACTTGCACATTCATTTTTTAGAAAGACTTATCCATTTACTTCGTTGCTTCTACTTTCAAGGTTTACGTAATTTAGTTACCTTTATTTAACATTTTTGTTTTTTACATTTATTTTCCATATTTATGGTCTAACTTTTATTAATTTTTTTCCCTTTTGAAATCTTATTTCTTATCACGTTAAGCATGGCACAAAATCGACGCCTTCCTCAAGATATGTCACTACTCCAGCTTCAGCACGAACATATCATAAAGGACTTATGGGAAGGGGGAACGAACGAGTTCTTAGACCCAAACGAGTTGGAGTTTGGATTCTAAATAACCAAGACTTAATTGATCCACGTGTCAAAAATGTAATTTAATAGGTTGGATTCGGACACGCCTTGTATATTCCAGACATGGATGTGAACCACCTTCTTATCACTTCCTTATTAGAAAGGCAGAGATCAGAAACTCACATTCCACTTCCTCCATGTAGAGACCACTATGACACTAAAGGATGTGGTCGTCCTCCTTGGTCTACCGATAGATGAAGATGTGGTCACCGGTCCCACTATAGTGGAAGACATATTCTCCACCTTCCATGAACATCTGGGTCATTCCATTACCGACGGTGATAAAAGGAAACTCAATTAGAATTTTTTGGTTAAATAATACTTTCCAACAACTTCCACAATATGCAAACAATAATATTATTGCTAAATATGAGAGAGTATACATACTAACATTGATTGGAAGCATTTTAATGCCAGACACGTCTGCAGCTAGGATACATGTGATGTATCTACTTAAGCTAGCTGACTTGAATGTAGTCGAGAATTATAGTTGGGGTCTGTAATTTTGACATGTCTATATCATGGCCTAGATCATGGCAGTCACCTAAGCCAAGAAAATATTGGTGGATGCATGATTTTGTTAAAATGTTGGGCTTGGGAGAGGATTACTTCTATAGCTCCACAACTTAAGCCTCTAAGTGATGAGTAGGTGGCTGGTGGGGATGGTTTCCCCGTCTGCAAAAGGTAAAAAGCTAACTTTTAACTTATTTTTTTTTCTTCTGCTTGCCATGTACTTTAACTAACTTGAGATTGGTACACTTTTTAGGTGGATGAACCTAACGCATCAGACAAATCCTGGTTCCATTTCAGTTAGTGAATATCGCTTAAGATTTGATCAAATACGTACAAGACAAGTAATAATTAAGGTAATTGAAAGATTTTTTTTTCTATATCTACTTAGAAACTAATGTCTATAATTTTGTTTCAGTTCTTGTAGATGCCTTACATTCAAAATGAACTTAGTCGATTGATTGTGGTTGACATCCCTCCAGTGGCCAAAGCAACAGTCCCTATAATTTGTTTCACGACAATCGAAATTCATCAGACAGATAGGGTCATGCGTCAATTTGGTTTAAGACAAAACATCCCACCTAACCCGGTTAACTTGGATTAAGTTTACAGGGATGACTCAAGGGAGAGAAATGACAAAGATTGGGTAGCACATCATCACCAATGGATTGCAATTTGGAATGACTCACAAAATCGGGTCATTCAAGGTACACCGTTCAACGAAAACGGCCATTTGCGTGATGAAACACCCTACATGCAATGGTACATAAACCACATTATTCGCTATATACCTCCATCTACAGAATCTTTCGACGATGAGGTTAGTTTTATTACAATGTTGTACATCTGTTGGTCATATGTACTTATTCATGGCAATAACCCTGCTATTTATTTTACAGTATGATATGTCACAAGAACCTTCCCAGCCTGTTTCACAACCCTACACTGGCCATGTCAGGTCTTCTCCAGATTTTATACATCATCCCCACCAATATTTTGGATAGTCGTTTATGGACATTGACATCCTTAGTTTGGCAACCTATCAAACACCTCATTCCAACATGTCCCGTCTTCATACAGTTTCTTCCCGCATCAGTCAAGTTATGGTGTCGGTCCATCACAGATGTTTGGCACCTCAACCATGACACCACTAATTGCCCATTATTAAGGATCTTCATCATCAATGTCATTCTATCATCCACCAATGCCTTCTCAAACCCCCCAATCAATGGTTCACCATCCCCAATTTCCTCAAAGTCATCAAGATGAAGATGATGATGAACCACACCACCAATAACCACTAAGACGACTAACCAAACCTAGAAGACAACCTCCATGTGGAACTGGAGGACACAGATGATTATCTTACTAATTTTCACTAACTTAATTGTTGTATTTTAATTTTTAATCAATGTTAAAATATATTAATGTTTATTTTTATTCCAATAATATTTTTTATTTTTACTATTTATTCTTCCAATCAACTCAAATTAAAAAATAATAAAACTGCAACGTTAACAAAATAATATAAAACTGAAATGTTTACAAAAATATAAAAAAACTACAAAGTTCACATGAATAGAAACCGACCTCTCACAACATTACTTCACTTTTTTTAAAAAAACCGGCATGGTGAAAGCCGACTTTACCTATAATTTCGTCCTCCCCTAATTACTTGACCCTATTTTAAAAAAAACAAAAAATTCAAACAGATCCATTTTTAAAAATTTGAGTTGAGAACGACTCCGAAATAAAATAAAAAAAGCCGTTTTTCTTTTTAATGTTTAAGAAGTTTTGTTTGATGAGAGGGTTCCCATCCAAGCGGGTGGCAGCATACCCGTTTGTTCATGCACCGTCTCAAACAAAGGTGGCAACATTTTGTACACACCACCCACATCCTTCATTCCACCACCACCATCACTTCCTTCTCCGCCATTATTCCAAATACTAATCTTTGGTTGAAGTCCACGAATTGCTTCTGCATTAGTCTTCACAATCTCTTGAAACACGCCACTATTTATCATCAAATAGTCCCTTAGATTACTATAGTTGCCTCCCAATGCACCAAGAAGTGTGCTTAAGTATGCCCCTTGCGCTTGCCCCATTAACAAAAGTCCCTCTGCCTCCTTTTGCTTTGCAAATAGCTCAGCCTTTGCCAATGCTTTCTGTGCCTCTGCCTCTTTCTCCTTCTCAAACAATTTTGCTTCCGCCACTTTCTATTTCCTGTACAACTCCCAGTTCGCCTCTTGTACCTAATTCTCACACAAAATAATTTATTTTTTTTACAAATTAATTAAGATTAATAAAAACTCCAACCTCATAATAACGAGAAAGGCAGCTATATTTCACTATGTTTCCTAAAATTGTAGTACATAATATTTTCAATGGTTTAATTACTCGTAAGGTACCTAGTTTGGGTCAAGGGTGTCAATTTGGTACCCGGCGAAAAAAATGTTTCAATTTGGTACCCAAGTTATTTTAAGTGCATCAATCAGGTACATTTTCATTGACGCCGTTAAAGTCTTTAACGTTGACGAATGAATAGGGTCTGCTGACACAAATATTTGACACGTGGTATGGCACTTATTACTGACGTGGTATTTTCAAAATAACTAATAAAATAATCTGCGTTTGAATTAAAAAATTAAGTCTGTGAGAGTGTTAAGTTTGGAAAGTCAAAAAGGTCAGTGAGAAGTGAGAAGGTCTGGAGGAAGAAGCGATCGGGGTTTCTGCAAAATCGAAGGGCGAATCGATCGGAGAAGGTGAAATCGTTCGGAGAAGGCGATCAAAGGTACGTTTTTTTGAGACCCCTGTTCCTCGTTCTCTTCAGGGCATGGATTTAGGGTTTTTTTATTCGAATGCGTTTGCTTTGAAATTGGTGTGTTGGTATGCTTTAGGGTGTTGTTTTTATATGCGTTTGTCGGTTGAATGTGCTTTTTAAGTAATGCAGTTGGTTGTGTATTTGTTTAATCAATTTTGTGGTCCACCGTTTGTGTGAAAGTGACGATGTTATAATTGTGGTCCCCCACTTTAAATTGTTTGTTGGTGTGTATGTGGTATTGACTGTAAATTTAGTATTATTGTTTGGGAAATTTTATATATTACATATGGACGACCACTTTGAAGTTGTCTTCCACCATGGGGGAAAGTTTATAAATGATGGGTCACTAAAATACGTGGGTGAGAGCAATACCCTTACATGTGACTCAGATAGGTGGAGCTACTTCAAAATATTGTCCATTCTGAAGGTTCAAAGAGATGTGGTATTCAGTGGGTGGAGGTTCAGTGTTGGAAGGAAGGTTAGAGTTGCTAAGTGATGACAAAGGAGCATGCCATATGGTGAATATTGCCATACTCAATGGCCAAGTGCATCTTTTTGTTGTGCACATGGTGTCTGAACCTCAGATTGTTCATTTGTTGGAGTATGGTGGTAATGAGGTTGCAGTTGATGAAGAAGTTGATGTGGAAGATGTTGCAGAGGTAGGAGAAGACGGTGGAGTTGGAGCTGCTGCAGTGGTAGGAGAAGATGTTGGAGTTGGAGCTTCTGTAGAGGTAGATGGTGGAGTTGGGATTGGAGCTGCTCCAATTGTTGATGTGGATGTTGGGATATGAGGTGGTGCAGTTGTTGGAGAGGATGGTGGAATTGGAGCTGCTGCAGAGGTTGGAGAGGTTGATTGTGGAATTGGAGCTGCTGTAGAGGTGGGAGAGGATGATGGTGGAATTACAGCTGCTGCAGAGGTGGGAGAGGATGATGGTGGCACAGAGGTTGATAGTGGTGCAGAGGTTGGGGTTGAAGGTGAGGATAATTATGTTGTAGAAGTTGGGTTGGATGGTGTTGCAGAGGTTGATGGTGGTGCAGAGGTTGGGGTAGAAGGTGCAGAGGTGTTTGAGGAGGAATCATTTGAGGGCAGTAGTGAGAGCGATGAAGATTTTGATGTTCATAGTTGGAATGAATCTGAGGAGGAATTATCTGCTGCTGAAGGAGATGATGGTTTGTTTGATGTACCTATTAGAGGAGATGATGCATCTGAAGATGAACTTTTTGAAGTCAGAATTAAAAAAGGTAAGGTTGGTGGAGTGAAAGGGTCATCATCCCAAAAGCCCAACCCTAAACATGTGGACCAAAGAGGATTTTCTGATACAGAATGGCAATCTGAAACATTAGATAGTGATACAAGTGATGAAGATAGAGATAGATATGGGAGTTTTAGTACATTTTCTCAACCAAAAAATATGGAGGACTATAACTGGGAGGTTGGGACTTACTTCACTGAAAAGGAACACTTCACTGATGCAATTAGAACTTATGGGGTGCATAGTGGGAGGAAGCTGAAAATATTTAGAAATGACAAAAGAAGAATTTGTGTTAAGTGTTTAGGTGTGAAGGGTAAGTGCAAGTGGTATGCCTACTGTGCTTACAAGGCTGCCCAAAGCACTTGGCAATTGAGGAAAATAATAAACAAGCACACTTGTAGTCGTGAATTCAATGTGAGGTTAATGACTTCTAAATGGTTGAGTGGACGGTTGGAGAAGACATTAAGAGACAATCCAGGTGCTAAATTGACTGCCTTGATTGTTATACCTTGTAGTTAGGGCACCCAAGAAATTGTTTTCCAAAATTCTTAACTGTTTTAGCAACTCTCAACGCTGCAACCTCCCCACAATAACACATTTGGGTTCCACTCGCACTCTTATACGAAACAGTAGGGGAGGAGACACTATTTTTTTGTGATGCCCACAAAAAACACACACAACCCTCACTGCGAGACATTGAAGAATTGATTGGAAGAAGAAGACACACAGCAAGAAGCAACCTTTTCAACTCTAAACCTGCAACCGAATGGAGAGGAAGAAGAAGATGAGACATTGACGAATTGATTGTAAGAAGAAGACACAAATCAAGAAGCCACCTCTTCAACTCTGAACCTGCAACCGAATGGAGAGGAAGAAGATGATATGGTACTATTAAGAGTTAGGGCAAATTTAGACTTCACCTTTCATTAAATCACTATTGCACACTATACAATTATTTTTTTTACACGTCTTCTTCTTTCAATAACACGTATCCGTTATCCATTGCCACGCCACCAAGATTTTAACGTTGTTCTTGACGATCTAACGGGATGTACCTGATTGATGCACTTAAAATAACTTGGGTACCAAATTGAAACATTTTTTCCGCCGGGTACCAAATTGACACTCTTGACCCAAACTGGATATCTTACGAGTAATTAAACCTATTTTCAATCTTTTAATAAGTAGCAAAATCTCAAATAGTAGCGCAGATTTCAAAAATCTCAGTAGTTAACAGTGGTTACAAATTCAGATAAGTTGTGTTTTATCATAAGTTTTTACAAACTCCAATAATATGTCACTCACGCTGGTTCTTTAGAAAAATTTGCAAACACCAGTAAAACTATTAGTGGAGTTACAATCCAAAAAATATCAAATAAAATTCTCATTAAAAATAATTATTTTTTAACAACGTTATTGACTTTATTTATTCTTATTTGAAGATATTTAGATTTAAATTAATATTGTCTCATTTTATCGTTTTATATTGTTGACTTTTATGTTATTTACAATTCTACAACTTATTTTCATGTAATTTATAACTTGTGTAACTCTTTATTTTATTTGTTACAATTTATTAAATTTACTCACATTGTTTATAAATATTTTTCTTTTATATAATTGTGTTCAACCCCTTTAATTTTTCGATTAGCACTTAACTTTTTACATTTTATCAAATATTAGTATAACATTTATACAAATAATAAATTTGGTCTGAAATTGAGAGAAACATTATAAATAATATTAGTACTTAATTTTGTAAAAATATTTATACTTAATTAATTTTAATCTTATAAAAAATGGATTACAAAAATATTTTAATTATTAAAAAAAATGGGACAAAATTGAATCAGATACACCTACTTAGGTACTAAATTGAAACAAAAAGACATATATGGGGACTAAATCGAAATCAACACAATGACATCTGATAGTGACACTGACACGTGGCATTATAATGTCACGTGGCACTGACAATGTCACATGTCACACACAGGGACTTGACACGTGGCATTTTTAATTTTTTTTTTAAATTTAAAAAAAAATTAAAAATTAAAAAAAAATTAAATTTTAAAAAAAAAATCAAAAAAACCACAGATTGACACGTGCCACGTTGACTAACGGCGTTAGTCAACTCTGTCTGAAAGGGACCTAATTGAAGCAATTTTCAAAAGTTGAAATGCAATTGACACTTTTTTAAAATCGGGTACCTATTTGACACACTAGCCTCAAACTAGGTACTATACGATTAATTATACCTAAACATGAAATTGACAAATTTTAACTGCATCTTTTTTATCAAGAAAAGGATATTATCATAATAATGAATATTTCAGTATGTTAATAAATTAAGGTTTAGGGTTAATAAATCAAACATTAAAAATGATTATTTGATTAAATAAATAAAATTCAAAAAGAAAAGTATTATATACTATATATATATATATATATATATATATATATATAGGTTTATATATATATAGATATATATATATATATATATAGGGTTAAGTATGTTTTTAGTCCCTGAACTTTGGTCAAAAATTGGAATTCGTCCCTGGTTGAAACTATGATAAATTTTGGTCCCTAAACTTTAAAAATGAATGAATATAGTCCTTTTAACTCAATTATGTTGACTCTTTTTCAACAAGTGGAATGTATTTCATGTTAATATTGGAGTTGTTTAGTCTGTTTGACACATTCTCGGCTCAATATTTACTGAGAAATGCGTTTGAAACCTAAAAAAGAAGTTCACAAAATTGGGTTAAAAGGACTATATTAATTTATTTTTAAAGTTTAGGGACCAAAATTTATCAAAGTTTCGACCAGTATCGAATTCCAATTTTGAGTCAAAGTTCAGGGACAAAACATACTTAACCCTATATATATATATATATATATATATATATATATATATATATATATATATATAATATCAATAGATAGCGAAAGATAAGGAAGTGTTTTGTACTTTTTTATTTTTAACGGTCAAAATGTAAACTAAGGAAATACGCAAGATATATATGAAATATTAAGAGAGAAATAAATTTGTTAAATATTTTATTTGATATTAAGTTAATATTATATGTGTAATAAACTTGCAATTTTTTTTTGTCATTATACAAACACTATAAAAAAACTATAATGATCAATAATTATTATTAGTGATCAATTTAGATACTAATTTATAAAATAAAAAAATTATTGGTTACTAAAATAATCAATATTATGAATAAAAAAATTATAATTGATAAGTTATTATGGTTTTGGCCATCAAAAGAAATTTGTTACTAAATATTAGCTACCTAAGTTTTGGTTGTCAAAATGAATTAGTTATTAAAATGAATTAGTTTCTAAATTAGTGTCTAATTAAGTAACGACCAATTTAGTGACTAATTATAACTTTTTGTTTATAATAGTGACTATTTTAGTGGCTAATAAATTTTTAATTTTGTAAATTAATATCTAAATTAGTCATTATATTGATCAACTATTTTTTTTTTCTGAAATTGAGTTCTAATTGAAGATTTTCTTGTAATGAATCCATGCTTTGTTTTTCTTAAATTGATTTAGAGTATAAATTAAAAAATCATGTTGAAGACTTCTAGGTATGCCTTAAGTAATCATCTAAAATAGTAATAAATATAGATGGTATAGCAAAGAATCCGCATCTATCAATATCAATATGAAACAAATCAAATTCACTTACAAATATTGTACTAATATTTGGAAAAGATAGCTATGTTTTTGGCATAATGACAAGAATCACAAATTCTCTTATCATTATAATGAATGTTAGACATATTGAACTTCTTTGCTTTGTTTTTATAGAATTAACCATGTGTTTGGACGAGGAATTTCAAAAATTTCAAGAAAGTGAAATATCAGTATTTAATTATTTATAATTGAATTTCCTTCAATTAAATGGTTTATTTGGATGGAGTAATTAAAATATATTAGATTTCAATTTTTTTTATTTGGATAAAGCAATTTAATTTTTATTTTAAGACAAACTTAGTTTTACCCTTGAGCCCAAGTTGAGTTAGCTCGACTTTCGATTCACAATGACTCATCTTGACTTTCGGTTCAGGTCGACTCATGAAGATTCAACCTCGGTCGACTCAACTTGACTTTCGGCCCCAGCTGACAAGGTTGTTCCTTCGGCCCAAGTCGATTCGCCTTAATCATCGGCTCGTGCCGACTTAGCTCGACCTTCGTTCTGGACCGACTCGTCCCAGGAGTGATTTCAATTTTCTTCTTTTTTGAATAAATTTCAAATTATACTATTTTAGTTATTTCAAATACATTCTTGAAATTTCTTAATTTCAATTTCATTTTAATTTTTTCATCCAAACAAGTCATTTTACTGTAAAACATTACAATTTCTTCAAATAAATGAATTACTCCATTAAATTACCTTATCCAAATTAAAAAAAAAAAAGGAATTTTAAAAGCTGTTGAATTTGTTCACTATTGATAATTTCACTAAGCTTGATTATTCTCATATATGTTAAGATATGTTTTCTGCGAAACCATGAAAAGTGATTGTTTTCAGTTCACACATGATTAATGATGTTTCTATTTCTTTGCTTACTCCATGAACCACTCCTAGATTCTCACCTTGTTGCAGTTTCTATATAGAAACTAGACAGAAAAAAAAAAAATGGAACATGAATTAATGTTCATTTTTCTATGGGGTATTGCTTCCTACACCCTATCATGTTTTCAAAGAGACACTGCAGCTTTGGGGAAAATTAAACTATTACAAACTTAGGGTTAAAGTAAAACGTAATCTATGGTATTTCACATCTTTCGTAGGGTGCAGGAAGAAGAAAGATACGGTGCAGAAAGGGATAGCTTTTCTATGTATGTAACAAACAGAACATTGGAATGGGCAGATCCAAAGAATGGACTAGGCCTAAGGTCCAAAAACCAGAAAAATAGAAAAAGACAATATTAGAAAGTATATGTAAGTTGAGTCTTTATATACTGTACATCTATAAAAAAGAATTTGACACCTTCAAATTAAGTATTTTTTATAGTGTGTATTAGTTTTATGATCTTTCAGTTTTTGCATTCAAACTTAGGTTTTCCATTCAAAAATAACATAATAGTAAAAGTCACTATTTATTTTAAATAAAGTAAAAATTACTGTTAAAGACATAATATAATGAAAAATATTTAAAAGTGAAACAAACCAGTAATCAAGTAATATTAAGGCTTAATTAGTCCAATCTTTTGATCAGAAGTTTCAGTTTGGTATCCGTTTAAAAGTTTCAATTTCGTCTCAAATTTTTGAAAAAGTATTTCAATTAGATATCTTTCAGAAATAAATTATTAACGTTGTTAATAACGTGCCACGTGTATATATATATATATATATATATATATATATATATATATATATATTTATTTTTAATTTTTTTTTTTTTTATTTTTATTTTTTTTATATATAAAAAAAATGCCATGTATCAAATTCTTGGTGTGACACATGGCATTATAAGTGCCACGTGGAAAGGTATTGTCACGTGTGAGTGTCCCTGCCGAATGTCATTATCTTGATTTACATCTATTTACATCGAGAGCAAAGTTGAGTTTCTATTCCATTTTTGCTTGAGAAAAAATCCATTTGCTTGAACAAAAATATCAAAAAATCTAGTGGTGGCAAAACTAGCCATCGACCTTCCTCAGCCTGGCTTGCCCGTGGCCCTCTAAAAACAAGTCTAATAAGGCTAGTCCACCACAAAAAATTTTGCCAGAAATTGTAACCTACCCTACCACCGAGCGGATTGGCAGAGTAACCCTTCACTTTTTTTTTTTACGTTTTAATTTTAAAATTTGTTTATATATAATGCATAAATAAATATTAAAAACATATTTAGTCATATAAATATATTTTATAGTCTTACCTCCCTTTGCCTCACTAATTTGACGAGTTATGCAGAATCGAGCCAAAACGGACTAATAACTTGAAAATTCCAATCCAAACTGGTGGACCAGTCTGCAGGCCACAACTCATTTTACCACCCTCTAAAAGAATCAACTTCATGCAACATAACAAGTTGTTTTCAAAGGTTTTACTCAAAAACCAAGTTAACATATACAACTTTCAAAAAAACTTTAAAATGATCATGAGAACCATAATTTACTCATTTCAATTCAAGCTTCATCATTTAAATTCAATATATAATTTCCTTTTATATTAAACTCATAAACTAATATATGATGAAAGACTATATCAAACTAATTCTATGTATCAAAACCATATTCAATACTTTGTACTTCGACAAACTATACGAAACTTTATACCTTCAACAATTAAAACTCAATACTTTGTTAGTTTTAAATTTGTAGCAGAACAATACATAGTAATAAGTATTATAGTAAACTATGTCCCTTTTCGAATACTATTGCAAGAAAAGTATTATAGTTTGAAAGGTTCATAGTCTAAACATAATAACACTTTCCATGTTTATACACTTGCATCAAAAACTTGGGTTTTACTAATGGCCTCATGGGGTAATTTGAGGGAACTTCAAAATCTCCAAAATGAACCAATATGACAGAAAAATACATCTTTATAGTCTGTTTGGATGAGGCAATTTAAGAGAATAATTCATTTATTTAGAGAATTTGAATTTCTTTCAAGTTAAATGAATTGTTTGGATGAGAAAATTAGAAGGAAATTGAAATTGAGAAATTTTGAGAAGGTATTTCAAATCACTAAAATAGTAGAATTTTAAATTCATTCAAAAAGGAAGGAAGGAAATTGAAATTCCACAATTTGTGGAATTCCTCATTATTCAAGATTAGAGGTGTCAATCTGGCCTAGACGATCAAGATGACCAAGACAGGTCGGGCCAGCCCAACGACATACAGGGGTTGGGCTGACCTGACGATCTCGATAGATTGGGCATAATCGGTGACAAAGACGGGCCAGGCGGGCCGATGATCAAGGCGGGTCAGGGGGGGCGACTACTAAAATGGGACTAACAACCTAGACAGGACAAGCGGGCCAGATGACCCAAACGGGCCCGAAGACCCATATGGGTTAGGTAGGCTTGAAGACCCACACGAGCTGCACGAGCTCGACGAACTAGATATATATGACTGGCTCGACAATCAAGACGACTCTGACCAGCCAACGATCCAGACAAGCCCGACGACCTTAACGGGTTAGGCCAGTCTAACGAACCATACGAACTCAACGACCAAGACGTGCCAGGCCAATGACCTAGACGAGTTGGGTCGCCCTAACGACTCGGACGAGTCGGGTGAGTCGAGCAGGTTCGATGACCAAAATTTGGCCGAATTTGGTCGAGTCGGCTCGATCGAAATTTGACCTAATTTAAATATTTTAATTTGACAATTATATTTTTTAAATTCAATTTCAAAATTTATATATTAAAAGAAACTTTATTAAAATGAAATTTTATCTCATAAGTGTAAGGCTCAATTATTTCTGCCTTAGCATTTTAAGGGTTGCCTTACAACTGTTGGGTCTCAAGGCTGGCACAAAGGATAAAACCTTTTCCAGTTACCCTAACACTTCCACTTTCATTCATTCACAGATTTGCAGCCATCTCCCTCAACCGTACCACTATAGCTCTGCTAGGGTTAGCTTTCCCGCCTCGAACCAGTTCGTTCAAGGCTCAAGTACTACTTTCTGCTCCATGTAAGTGATTCTAAACCTACTGCCCTTACTCCCTAAAGCTTTTTTTCCGTATTCCACCGTTTAGGGTTCTGTAATAATCTTATTTTCCCACTGTTCCGCTGTTTTGCCAGTTTCCAAGTCCGTCTCTCGAGCTGTTGTGCTCCGTAGTCCCGTGTCGAAGCCTCGTATAACCCTTTCCAGGTACGGAAAGCTAGGGTTCGCCCTTTTTCTTTTGAGTCATATTGGTTGTGCCTCTGTTTTGTCGTTTGGGTATGTTTGATATGTTATATGAACTAGCATATGAGGAATTTGTGCCATTTGTGATCTGTGGAGTGTAAATGCACGAGAGAACAAAGGTGAGCTCTGGTTTTCTCGCCCAAGCGATCTTGTCTCGCCTAGGCGAGATCAACAGAGGCTCGCCCAAGATGTTTCACGCGAGTGCTCGCTTAGGCAACATACGTTGCTCTTGAGCGAGCGAGCATCTCGCCCTAGCGAGAGGTGTAACATCCTTATTTTTTAATAAACTGTATTATTTATTTTAAATAAAACAATTAGAAAATCTTCTATTTTTACTAATGTTTCATATTTTATTATGATGTAGTTTAAACATTAAAAATATATTTTATCATGATATACTTTTTACTTATTAAAAATAATTATAAGAAGAAAACAAAATTAATAAAATATGTATATATATATATATTAAAAAAAATTAGGTAAAAAAAATATAAATTAAAATATTATTAATAGGTGTGTGTAAAAAAAATGAATGAGATAAGAAGAAGATAAGAAGATTATGAGAAAAGATAAGAAGGAAAGAAAAAAAAAGAGATAAACATTATCTCTTAATTAATGAAAGTCATGATGATTTGGATAAAAACAACCACATGCACATGACTTGGCTTATACATATGTATAGAGTGAGGTTACGTGAAAGAGAAAGAGAAAGGAGAAAGAAGGAGAAAGAAAAAGAGTAAGAGAAAGAAAGGAGAGAGAGAAAGAAAAGAGAGAAAGAGTAAGAGAAAGTAGAGAGGGAAAGAGAAAAATAAGGAAAGAAAGTTTAGAGCAAAGATTCAAAGAGATCTTAGTCCTCTTCAAATATTATTAGTGTGCTCTTCAATCAATAAGGCAATAAGGTAAGGGAGAGTGAGGTTAAGCTCTTTTTATATTAATCTTAATAAACTCATGGGTTTTATATTAATCTTTTATTTATTTTGACTCATATATTATTCTATTAACTTATTTTCATTTATTATCCTCTTATATTTATTTTATTTTATCTTCAATTATACACTGATCCTGTTTATTTATTTATTTTATTTAATCTCTAAATATGTATTGATCCTGTTTATTTATTTATTTTATTTTATTTACCTCCAGTTACGCACTGGTCTTATTTATTTATTTTATTTTATTTATCTCCAGTTACGCACGGGTCCTATTTATTTATTTTATTTTATTTATCTCTAGTTACGCACAGGTCCTATTTATTTATTTTATTTTATTTACCTCCAGTTACGCACTGGTCCTATTTATTTATTTTATTGTATTTATCTCTAGTTATGCACTGGTCCTGTTTATTTATTTCAATTAATATATCTCCAGTTACGCACTGGTCCCGTTTAATTTATATTTTGTTATTTTATTTATTTATAATGTTATAATGCTTATCTAATTTAAAGTTCTTGCTTTGATTCTTACTTTATCATTATTTTATAATTAAAAAATAAAAATAAATGTGAAGTGAAAGTAAATATTTTTTTTTTCAGTGAGCTTTTATAGAAGAAAATTTTCATGTACATTTTATCGTTGTTTTATATTCTTTGTGTATAGTTTATACAATGACATGATTTGATAGTCATCACATTTTATGACCTTTGAAAATATCCAAGAGTATGTCAGTTAAGTAAGAGTTAAGTTTGCTTTCAATAAGTTGAGATTAAACCAGTGTCAAAGTGTTTGTATTGGGGAAGTCACAGTTTGGTACACTGCGGGATGAAAGGCAGGGACCATGGTGGGGTCTAAGGAAGTTTTACCAAGTAGGTGAATATCTGGATAGTTCAGAATAGCACACTGGACTAGGATATTCATAGGCCAAACTTGGGACTATCCGATACCTGCTCGGCATCGCCAAGGTTAGGTAATGAGTATATATCTCTTTTGTGAGCCGATAAATGGCTAATATTCTTGAGAAAGAAATAATTATGATTGTACCAATATTTTATGAGAAATACTCAACTACCTAATCACTTCCCAAAGTAACTTTTGATGTTCAGATTGGATCATCAGAAGTGGAATATGGATCTATATGTCTGGTAAAACAAGATCAAGTTTTGTGGTTGTAGGTTCAAATCTAGGCCCCCGGTGTCTGTATTGTTTGTTGAGTTTATTAAGATTGATATTTAAGGCTTATAAAGACCTCACTCCTTTCATATTTTTCTTTCATATGTACCTGTTGCATGAACAGAAGATGAACCGACTCAGTGAGAGTTATTCGGGATATTATTGGTGGATCTTCTGAAGATTGACTCATGGATAATTTCTATTAATATCTTTAGGAGATATTAAAAATATAGATAAATCTTCTATTCTGATGTAGAACTCTTAATATTTTACAAATATATATTTTTATAATATTTCATGAACAATTACAGAGATGTAAACTATATATATGAATATGAAGTTATGTTATCATTAATGTTCTCTCAAGGATAATCGTATGAAAAAAAAATTAATTCCATATCTTTTTATCCAATAATAATTATTTAGTATAGTAGTCGGGGTGTCACATTTAGTGGTATCAGAGTAGTTCCTTCTGTCAAGACCTTGGGTATGGTGTCTTCAATGTTTGTATTCTCTATTAGTAAGTAGAGGTGCAAGTTGTTTGTTCTTACATTTTTCTTGTAACAGAGAAATGCAAGATAGGTAGACTAATAAAAGTAATAACAATAATTAATACTTGTAGTAAGGATAAGTTTTAACAATAGTTAAAAAAAAATCTAAAGAAAACTAAGGAAATTGTTCATTCTTTCAGGAAAAGATGGATAACGGACCAAACATTACTAATGAGTTATTTGAAAGAATGACAATTGTTTTGGAAAATATGAGCCGAAAACAAAATGTTGAACCCATGGAAAATCAAGGATTAGAAACCTTTCGCAGGAATAATCCACAAAAATTTAAAGGAGGATTTAATCCTGAAGGTGCTCAGTCATGGATAGCAAAAATTGAGAAAATTTTCATCGCAATGACGTGTGCAGATGCAAATGAGTCACATTTGCTACATTTAAGCTCGTTGAAGAAGCTGAAAACTGGTGGAAATTTACAAAACAACAATTGGAGGATGAAGGGAGACAAATTACTTGGGAAGTCTTCAAACAAAAGTTTCTGGAAAAATATTTTCCAGAGGATCTTCGAAGGAGGAAAGAAGTTGAATTCCTTAATCTTCGTCAAGGAATCATGTCTGTAGGAGAATATGCAGCAAAGTTTGACGAGTTGTCAAAGTTTTGTCCTTACTTTCATGATAGAGTTGATGAACGTTCCCGTTGTTCCAAGTTTGAAAGTGGACTGAGACCTGATATTAAACAAGCAGTTGGTTATTTAGAGATTTCTTCCTTTCCCACTCTTGTAAACCGTTGTAGGATTTATGAGGATGATACTAAGGCAAGACAAACTCAATGGAGGCAAGGAGGGCCTTTGAGGCACAAAAGAAATGATTTTAATAATAAGAAACCCTACCAACGTCCATCTCATACTTCGTGGAATTCTTCAGGACAAAGACATTCCTCTGCTGCCAATAATTCAGGCGCAACCCACCCTATCAAATGTTTCCACTGTGGAGGACCTCATCTGTCAAGAAACTGCGCCACAAGGACTGTAACTTGCTTCAATTGTGGGAAGTTGGGTCATTATCGTAATGAATGCAAAGAGTTAATTAAGGAGCAAGGAAGTGGGGGAAGCAACAACAAAGGAAATAATCAACTTGGAAGACCAAAGACAACCGG
>Ga0214542_1000912_pt1 | contig 57689 bp, 20 predicted proteins | sample CNSS1metaG_FD_160096 | JGI IMG/M metagenome (GOLD analysis project Ga0214542, IMG submission 160096) | Root nodule microbial communities from cowpea collected in UCLA plant growth center, Los Angeles, California, USA - CNSS1 | ecosystem: Host-associated > Plants > Roots > Nodule | place: USA...
ATAATAAAATTTTTATATATAAATATATATATATATATATATATATATATATATATATTAAAATTATATTTATTAAAAATAAAGTGAAATATATCATAACAGATAAAAGAATAACCATTGATAAATAAAGAAGAAGAGAAGAAATAGAAACATCTGATTTTATAAAAAATTGTAAAAGTAACAGTCAATTTTTAAAAATTTAATAAATTATTATATTTAAAGGGGTAAAATCGGTATTTTAAAAAGTGGACACAAAAAAGAGAATCCCTTTATATATTGTTATAGATACTATAAATACATAAGCAAATCTTTCAACCACATGCAATTTATATTGTTTATTGTTGAAGCGTTTGATCATGAAATGGATCCAAGAAATTCAAAGAACCATGAAGTTATAAAATGACAAGTTACAAAAGAAGGATAACGATGTGAAACAATACATAAGGAGACTTTTATCAATGAAGACAATGAAAAATTAGTAACATCTATATCATTGTATGTAAGAAAAATTCTCCCTTTTGATGTATATATTTGATTTTCAATTTATCTTTTAAGTAATTTTTTAAATTAAACAATTAATGTATCAATTTAAGTGACATTTTTAAACTTCATTATTTTTTTAATATTTAACCATTTTTAAAAATAAAATAACTAATTTTAATAAAAAAATTATTTGCAAAATAAATAATAAAATTGTAAAAATTATGGATATTTACTTTTATAATTATAATAATAAAAATAGTTTTATTACAAATATATATATATATATATATATATATATATATATATATATATATATATATATTATCATGTATGTTAGATTCATTTAATTACATGTTAAGAATAATTTTTTTTTCTATAGTTTAAGATGGTCAATTTGCACGAGGTGATCATGGTAAATTCACGATTAATCTTAAGATAATTATTATTATTTTTTTTTAAATTGACATGCATGACATTGCAAATATAAATAATGACCTTAACTTTTTAAACCGATATACATTGTTTAATGATATTTTGAAGGAGAAACTCCACTCATTTTATCAATATACGCATCATATTACATATACATCATATTACATATATAGGAAGAATAACACATATTTGAAATACATTTACAAGAAATAACATACATTAATGAATGATAAATTGATCGAGAACATCAAACTATAACTTGATTTAAATTTAGCACATTTTGAGACATTATGATTATATATATAAATTGAAATTAATTTGAACTATTTCATGCTACTTATTTTTCAAAATATTTATGAATTTAAAATAATAAAATAAGGCGTTGTATGAATAATTTACCAATAAAAATTTAGTATAATTGCGTACATGAATATAACAAAGTGGGACCTAAAAAATTGAGTAAAAAAAAAGTCCAGCAGTGTAATACTTAATATAGTACACTGTTTTTATTCTATTATTTTATTTTGATCGGTTTTCATCGTTGCGGTTAGATTGCGGCAGTGAGTCACTGGTAACAAGAGTTCACAACTTTTTCCTCATTTTTTCAATCATTTTTGTGAATAAGAAAAGAGTTTAATAAAGACTGTTCCTCTTATCCTTTTTTGACCGATTACTGGTTTGAACTTGTCAAAGTCTTCCTTTCGTTGAAAATGATGCTTCAACACGCTCTTTCAGCTTGCATGCTTCTATATGTATATATATAACCGCTATAGTACAAGCAATTCCCAACCCTATCATCGGTCTCCAAAAAAATTGGTTTTGAACCACACACACTCTTCTCTTCAAACAAAACAAAACAAAACAAAACTTGGTCTGAGTCTTGCAGAGACCAAAACATGGGCGATGGCGAAGAAGTTCTACAGAGGAAGTTGGAGACAACTCCTACATGGGTTATTGCAATTGTGTGCTTTGTCATGCTCGCTATTTCAATCCTCATTGAACATAGTATTGAAGAACTCGGAAAGGTATATAGCTTCACAAAAACCACCTTCTGCATCTTATATATACTGTTATCCCTGATCTCTTGCGGTTTTGTAATTGCAACAGTGGTTGAAAAAGAAACACAAAAAGCCTCTTCATGAAGCGCTGGAAAAGGTTAAAGGAGGTACTAATTAATTAATTAATTAATTAATTAATGATTAATTCAGTGTCTAGAAGATCCTGTTGCTTAATCTAATTGAAAAGCTATATAAATTGTGTGTTTAGAGCTTATGCTGCTGGGATTCATATCCTTTCTCCTAGTGGTGTTTGAAGATCGAATTACTTCTATCTGCATCTCAGAAACTGTTGCTTCCACTTGGAATCCTTGTGATTCTGATTATAAGAGTAAAGGTCCAGAAGATTATGTTGACAAATGCGCAAAAAAAGTAAGCACAATTAATACACTCTCATATATTTTTTGTTTGTTTGTTTAACTTTAATGGTAATTAATTGACTTTCATTTCATGAAAAGAGGAGGGACCAGACACTGTAAATTTCCAACAGAGGTTGTTTTGTTTCTACAAAGTTTGATTTTGTTTTGGTGTTTTGCAGTATAAAGGCAAAGTTGCTTTTATGTCTAAATATGGGATTCACCAGCTCCATATATTCGTCTTTGTGCTTGCTATTTTTCACATCCTACAGTGCATCATCACACTCACTTTGGGTAGAACTAAGGTACTCTCATCTTATTTCCTACCATCTAAAATTGGGTAGTCATCTGGTATCTATTTTCATTTGTTAGTTTAATATCAATTTTTAAAAATATATCAATTGAATCTTAATTTTTAAAAATGTCTTAGATTTTTTTTAGCAAAAAATTATTAACACCGTCAACGATATTAATATTTAAAATGATATACAAAATTAAGTATTGATATTTATATTAAAAATTATGAATTAAGTTAACGGATCTAGCAAGAAATCTGATTAAGACATTTGTTTTAAAAATTGAAATTAGATTAACACATTTTTAAAGACAAGTATCAAACTGACACGTATGAACAAAAGTGAGTATCATTGTTATCATTCGACTGATTAAATTTTTTCTTTTAATCTTTGTATTGTTATTTTTCTTTTAAAAATAACATTTTTTAGAAAAAAAATAAATTGTTTTGCGTGTCTGAATGATTTTGGTTTTTGTGGTATGCAGATGTCAGTATGGAGGAAGTGGGAAGACGAAACGAAGAGTCTTGAACATCAGTTCTACCATGGTAACACGACACTCCACAGAGAGTTAAAATCTGAAACAAAATATCTTAATGAATTAAAAACATTATAGTTTGTATCTATGGCTTTAAGTGTGAAATGTACTAGGCAACACACGTCACATCATAAATAAATGTCTTCAAAATCTTAATTGCATGGAGGTTGTTGACTTATCTACCTATGGATATTACCGACAAAAAAATAATAATTAAGGCCTGTCAGTGTTAAAACCTTTTTTTTTTCCCAGTAACAGTATTTGTTTTTTGAGTTCTGGTGGATTTCATTTTAACTAGTAATTTTTTTTTCAACTGTTAAACGTGATTGAAATTAATTTTAAATGAAAAAGTATGTCCCAGTATAAAATTGATTGCTTTTGTTAACTGAAAAACCTTTTAAAAGATGTGTTAATTAGTTTATCTTTTTTTGACAATAACTTCTCTTGTCTGAATCACATGTCAAGCTCAAACGTTGTTCTTATTATTACTCTACCCATTTACGATAATTAGGTCATGTTGATTTAATTTCTGAAGGGATTATGTATAGATTTTTCTCACTAAAATATTCTTAATAATTTATACAAAATATTGAATAATTAAAATAAATATATTTAATATCTTTACGGAATTATTAATACTTTTTTTTTGGTTACGGAATTGATAAAAAATATCTTTAGAAGGTTAAAAAAAGATTCAAATGTAAAAGTACTCCTAAAATGAATATTTTTTTTAATATAATAAATGTTCTTTATCTTTGTTTCCTTAACTCATTTTCTAAAGTGTGTCTACGTTGTGGCAGAAAAGGATTTATTACTAACTTTCATGAGTATATTTAAGAAATATTAGCCATGTTTTTGAAACTCTTTTTCATTTGTGCATTGCAGATCCTGAGAGGTTCAGGTTTGCCAGGGATACAACGTTTGGACGAAGGCACTTGAACTCATGGAGCAAATCACCAATTTTATTATGGATAGTGAGTACACAAATATGATACATACATTCATGAATAGACTCATAAATTTCTTACATTGTTGTTCCAAGATACATTCTGAATTTCAAGAACATGGTTTGTTATTTGTGACACAAATTTCACGAGACCTTTGTATTTTTCTCCAATCAGGTTAGCTTCTGCAGACAGTTCTATGGATCAGTTAATAAAGTTGATTATATGGCATTACGGCATGGATTCATAGTGGTGAGTTTGTTTTCACAAAAATATGTTCTATAGTTCGATATTTTTGCTGAAAAGGATATCATAATTGAACTAAGCTACGTAATTTTAGGCACATTTGACTCCAGCAAGTGAGACAAAATTTGACTTCCAGAACTATATCAAGAGAACACTTGATGAGGATTTTGCAGTAGTTGTGGGAATAAGGTAAGAATATCATCCAATGTTTTGCTCTCCTTTCTGCCTCTAGCCTCTTACCTTACCAATTTAAGCTGAACCATGTTTTTTTGTTCTTGCAGTCCAACTATTTGGTTATTTGCTGTGCTGACTCTGCTCACATATACTAATGGTAAGCCCTGTTCAAACATCGAAACCAGTTTTAATATAACACATGAAGTCATGCGTAATTGATGTTGCTAAAAGTTGAATCAATATGGGTCTGATCGTGAATTATTTGCACCATTTTCATGCACAATGTTTGTAGAATTCAATAGATACAAGATTATACAGCTACATATTTTCTTACAGTTTTCAAATTGGAATGCTCTGGTGCACCTAAAACTTGATTATTACTAGACTAGAAACAGTATTAGGTGCTCTTTATATTGTAGTTTGTTTTATTAATGATAATTTTTGTTGTATATGGACAGGGTGGTATTCTTATTTGTGGCTACCATTTATCCCACTAATTGTAAGCAAAAAAACCACTCATTCTGCTTATGTTGTCAATCTACATTTTATTCAATTGAACTTGTCATAATAACGTTTAATGTGAATCATGTAGACAATCTTGTTGGTGGGAACAAAGCTACAAATGATCATAACAGATATGGCACTAAGGATTCAAGATAGGGGGGAAGTGGTCAAGGGTGCACCAGTGGTTGAGCCAGGAGATGAATTGTTCTGGTTCAATCGCCCTCGCCTCGTTCTTTTTCTGATTCATCTTGTTCTGTTTCAGGTAAATCTAGTGATTTATTTTCTTATGATTAAACAAACTGTCAAAATGAAGTATTCCAATTCTTGTGTACTGAAATAGTTGTGCTTGGTTCTGTGCTGCAGAATGCATTTCAGTTGGCGTTTTTTGCTTGGAGCACAGTAAGTATTTCATCTTGATCAACTTTCCTAAAGTTTTTGCTTCATTGGACCATTATATTTTGCTATACAACATTGAAGAGAGAAAAGTTGCAGGATTGCATAGACCATGCTTTGTTCTTGAATCTGTACCGTAAAAGAATTTGCTTACAATAAATAGAAAGGAAAATCTATCAGTACTAGAAATCAGGAACAACCTTTCGGAACCTCAAATTGTTAGGGAAAAAAACCAAAGAATAGTTCTAACTAATGAATAAAGCAAACCCAATAGCCTAAAAGAGCTAATACCTTCAAGTCAAGAGAATTGAGACTATTATGCAGCATTTAGCCTAAAAGAAGTAAATTTTTTCTAACTTTGCATCTTTTTTTTGTTACAGTACGACAATGGGTTCAAAATAAACTCTTGCTTTCACCGAACTGCCGCAGATATCGTCATTAGACTTACAATGGGGTAAGTTCACTTCATTTTCCAAAGCTGCATTGAAAAATCACTGGTACATTTGACTTGTATTGAAGATAATTCAACACACTTTTGCTGTGTTATATACTCGAGTGTGTGTAACCTAATAAGAAAATGAAACTTTGCAGGGTTCTCACCCAAGTTCTATGCAGCTACGTGACTTTGCCTCTTTATGCTCTAGTCACACAAGTAAGATACAGGAACATTATATTAAATTCAGTCTTTGTTTATCAATATAATAAACCAACACCATAATAATGGTGGCACTTATTTTCTTTTGTTTTTTGGTGGCATTATATAGATGGGTTCTACCATGAAACCCACCATCTTCAAAGATAACGTGGCATCAGCACTAAAGAACTGGCATCACACTGCTAAGAAGCATCTCAAACACAACAAGGATTCAACTTCTAACACACCATTCTCAAGCAGACCAGGAACTCCAACTCATGGCATGTCTCCAGTGCACCTGCTTCACAAGCACCCTAGACACAGTGATAGTCCATTAGTTTCTCCAAGAACATCCAACTATGAAAATAATCAATGGGATGTTGAAGGGTCACATTCCCCAAGCCACCATGCAAGAGATGTTGATCATGAAGAGACCATGCAGATGCAGCCTCCAGCAGCAGAATTGCCTCCTATTCGAACTCAACATGAAATCAACATTGCTTTATCTGAATTTTCATTTGGGAGGGGACGCAACCCTGGTAGAACAGATGAGTATTAGGAACATTTCCTTGTATTATAGCTTCAACACATATCCAACACGTCTTTGTTGTAAGTAAAAGGAAGCATTGCTTTTGAGGATTGAAATGAAAGTGATGAAGTAAATTTTCTTCGCACAACATGATTTGTTACTTGATTACATTTCTTGTATAAGATGGAGTTTCACTTTCACTGTGTAACATACTTTTTCTCTGTCTCTAACTAAGATGATTAATATTGTTGATCAAATTCGAAGAAATGTGTGAGGTGATCAGTTTGAAAAACTGGCCAAAGCTCAATATTACATATATTCGATACCTTCAATCACTTTTTTGTTCATGATGTAAATTTAATCGATTAACAATTGAATTTCATTACTTTATTTTAATGATAATATATAAATCAGATTTAGTATGATTTAACTTTTTTTTATCTATAATAAATGTTTATATACTTTAAAATAAAATATTATATGTTAAACTTGACTCATATAATCATTTTTTATATAATAAAAAATTGGAATATTACTTTAGTTTAAAATTTAAAAAAGGTATTAAAAATGTAATTTGAATAATAAATCCAATGTATATATTAAAAAAAAAATTAACAAGCTAATTGACCAAATTATTAGTCGAGGGATTTTAATTAGTCCCATGTAATCCAAAAAGGGAAAAACATACAGAAAAAAAAACTTGAAAGAGCATTTTTCAATTAAGTACTCAATTCATAATATTTTACCATCCTCAGGTATCAATAATTTCAAATTTCTTTTAGAATACTAATTTTTATGTTTTTTCTCCATTATAACGATAATCTCACACTTTTTTTTCCCTCCTTTCCTCTCTCTATGATGTATAAGTAACATTTTTCTTTCAAGTAATTTTGTTTATTTAATCATAAGTAGGCGTTACCCAAATGAGGAATAACCAAACTATTTCCTCCTAAATGAGAATGAAAAGTTTTAGTAAGAATATGTTTTATTTTAGTTGTCATTTTACAATATCAATGAAACATGAAATATTCTTTTAAACTATACTTAAAAATTTATTTATTATGAAATAATAATTGTTTGAGGTAATATGTATAAGTATGCAAAATTATTTGGTTGAAAATATGAGCAAGTCTCTAAATACTTATAAAATGTTGTATTGAGTTTGTGGTAGGTTTTGTATAGCAAGACTTGGATTTTTTTTTTTTATGAAAAAATAATTTTCGTTTTAACTATTATTATAGTATCTAATTTTTTAAGAATGGCATTTAAGATGTTGATTGGTGGAAAGCATGAGCACATAAAAAGTAGAGTGATAAATAAATAATTGTGAAAATGGGAAAGATAATGAAACAGTAGTTAGAAGCAAATACCACAGCATTAAGCAGTTCCATCCATTTTTGTTCCTTACACACTTCGTTTTCCCGCAAAATTGTTTTTCTTTCTCTGTGCTTTTCTTTTCTTTCTCTTCCGTTCATTCATAAATCTCAGCCGTTCATCAGATTGGGCCTCCGTGTTCATCTTGATCGCCACTAATGGAGGTTCGTTCCAACCCTGCCGCCGGCAACTCCTTCGACCACCGGCGACCGCCCGCAGTTCCGTCGAAGCAGCAGCTGCCGGCTCCTCACTCCGTCGATACCTCCGCCGTTTCTCAGAGGTGAGTAAATTTTGAAATCTTTCTTCTTTTCTGTTTGGTTTAAATGGAATCTTTCGAAAATATGACCCTTTTTCCTACTCCCACGTAGGAATAAAAGTGAAAAATGAAATTTTGTTTTCGAATTTCGGTTCTTTTTTGCGTTATCAGAATTTGGTTTCTTCATGGCAAGCGAATTTGAGTTAGGAAAATTTGATCCTAAATACGATGCCCGGTTAATTATTCAGTTTTCAGATATTTCTTTTTAAATTTTGGATACTGGGTTTTGGAATTGTATTTGATGGTTGTGTTTTCATGTAATTGCAGACTCCAGAAGGAATTAATGGCTCTCATGGTATATCTCTTTTTACTCTAATTATGATTATTGTTAGTATTGTTATGAACCTTTCCATGATTGTAGAATAAATTCTGATATAGGAAGTTGAATTCCCAAGGAGCATCTAGAAAATCATGATCGTTTTCATTCTATTTTCGGTCCAGGTGACTGTTTAATGGAACAGTTTTATTTTATGAATCAAAGAAAGCATGATGGTTTATTTTCAAGAATTGAAAAGTTTTACTTTGCGAAGCATGTGTTTATTTATTCATGTACTCTTTTAAATCAGCATCTATATTAGGGTGGTAAATTGTGTAAATTAATCTGTTGGGATATCAGCTGATTTTTAAGAAACAAATATGCTTTCCTTTTCCAGATACTAGATTTTGTTATTTTGCTGTCACAGCCACTAACACTATGAAATGGTGAAAATGACTTTTCCTGCAGATGAGTGGAGGAGATCTTGGAGTATCAGCGTTCCCTGATGGTGAGAGTATTTTTACATGGATTGGTACAGTTGAAGGTGGAAAAGGAACTCTGTATGAGGGTCTATCTTATAAACTCTCTTTACATTTTCCCCTGGACTACCCTTTTAAGCCCCCACAAGTGAAGTTTGAGACAATGTGTTTTCATCCAAACGTTGACCAGTTTGGCAACATTTGTTTGGACATCCTTCAGGTATTCATTATTTGTGTTTAATTGGGTTTGACTCTACCATTAATGTCAATGCCAAGTATATCTATCTATAGAGGAAATTTGGATTTTCATTGCATCAATCTGCACCAAGTGTTTTCCATCCATCACACATTATCTTGGAGCTAATAACTGTCCTACTTCTGTGTTTCTACAGGACAAGTGGTCTTCAGCTTATGATTGCAGAACTATTCTTCTGTCTATTCAAAGTTTATTGGAAGGTCTGATCTTGATATCTTTTTGAGCTTTGCATTCAACTTTTCATGCTTGTCTAAGCAATTTACTTTCTAATGACAGAACCTAACTTGGAGAGTCCTCTGAACAGCTATGCTGCAGCACTATGGAATGATAAGGAAGGTTTGGAAAACTATTTTTTAAGCTACCAACGTTGTTTCTGTTATAAACTTGTAATGATTTACATTGCCTATGTTTATTTGTCTCGCTCCCCAGTTTTTTTCATTTGATTTGCACTTCAATTGCTGTATTCTTAGACAAGGTTGTTGGATTTTTCTTAACTTAAGTTCTGGAGATTTTTGTATATTTTAATTGGGACTGTGCATGGAAAATACCTTGCAGATTACCGGAGAATGGTTCACAAACAATATTTTTCCGGAGAAGCTCATGAAAGCTGATTGATACAATTCCAAAGCAAGATCAGTTAGTTTCTACATCATTGTTGCAAATGTTTGCCTCAAGAAAGAGTTTGCTCTTTATGAATGTCATTTTTTTTTTTAATTTGCTTTGATATTGTAATATAAAACTACGAGAGTTCTAAGTGATTTGAAAGTCTTTTAATAACATTCTGTATAAAATTAGTGAAAGTTGCCATTGCAAAAAAGTCACATGATCCAATTGACTTCTTTGTAATATTTTTTTCCCTTGGATGCACAATTCTTCCAACTGTATATTGATGTTACATAATATCTACTTGAAGTTGATGCTAGGGCTCATCTATTTGGATTCTTTACTATCTGGAAATAGTGTTCTAAGTGCTTCAATATTTATTCGTAAATTATTTGATTGAAATAAATGTAAAGTTTATAACTATCATTTGATTGAGTAAAAAGCTGACATCCTATGATATTTGGAACAATCCCTTACAAGTACTTCTTCGAGAGCAGTGCATAAACTTTCAATCTTCTATAAGCAGTTTTTCCTTTTAGATCCACTAGTGCAATATTAATATTCCATCTAATAATTAAGAAGTAATTCGTCATAATAATCAATGCAATAATTTCCCTTTTTTGTGTATGATCATTGTACTAATAATGCTATTTTGATCAGAGCATATTCATAAACCGCATATCATTTAAAACTGAGAAGTTGCTTCTTACATATCAATGGTTTTTATACTTTTAGCATAATAAATATTTTATTTTCTAATGTCTTTTTGCTTTTATTAACTATAATTATCATAAATTTTTCCAAGAAAAAACCATTGAATTCGTCGAGCCAATTCATAACATTTGACTAGGCTATTATAGCCTGCAACCTACAAATTCTAAATTTTTTATGTTAATGTCGGTGAATTTCCCAAAGTAAACAATGTTTATAAATCCGTTGGATTAACAAAATGATTAAAAATTTTCTGTACAAGTGAAAAATGCTTATTTAGTACAAAATTTCATGTTCGAGTTCTACGGACAAGTAATTAGACACTATGTATTCACTGTTATGGAAAAGATCTATTCAATAGAAAACTCTGATGTGTGAAAAATACGTTGGATCAGTGACAGATATTACTTTTGAAATTAGTCTTTGAACGAATATACTAGAAAATACTCATAACAAAAAAATATTTGCAGTGCACCTAAATTAAGAAATTTATGAAGGACTAAGAAGAACGATATTTAGTTCCTTTATTGAGTTTTAAAGTGTTTCTGGAAACAGCTAAGCTGGCTAAATGGTAAATACGTCCCATTTTGGGTCATGTACCTTGGTCGAGAAAGTGACAGTTAATTAGGTACATGTCATGTCCAAAACGACAGTTAATTAAGTTTTATGTTATTGAAATTACTCTTTGAATAATGATTCTTCATGCAATTGCATAACCAAGTTTAGATTCAATTCACGGTTAGGTACATAGTACAGTTCAATGATGTTTCATAAGGATCATGGTCTAAAGACAAAATGCACATTAAATTCTTCCTCGAAGACAGATAAAAACTTTCTCATTACTGTACCACACCTGTCTGAAAGACAGCAAAAATAAAAAATAAAATGTTGTTTGAAAAGATTTGAAGAGGTTGTAATTCGTCTTAAAATATTGCAGGCAAACTAAAACCATAAAATATTTCATGCCCCACTCACTCCTCTATGCATTGCATGCGTTAGGACAGCTCATGAATTTGTCTCGTCTACCTAAATTTCAAACTTGGTTTCTATTCATGATTTTATAACGTGAGTTTGAGATTGCATGTGCAATATTATGTAAAAGTAATTGTTTAATCATTTTAGGTAGAATTTGTTTTACTCTTGACGCATTTGAGAAGAAGAAATTTAGCTTTCATGAACAAAAATCGTGGTTAACAAATACAGTTGTCCATTCCGCCATAGAAAAAAAAAAAGAAATTTTCCCAGTAGTAAGAGGCAAAGTAGAATTATTTATTAACAGATACGTGGATGCACACAAGGTATGCTATATGCATTAATTTTTCCAGTAGCTTCTAAATTAACATCTAACAGCACTTTAAATGGTTCGATGCCTCTCCCTTCTCACACTATCATCATTAATCCGATAACTTTTCACTCGTGATATAACTAAAATAAGTACTGAGGACTGACAGAAAATTAGTAGCTGAAATGCTTTTTCATTTTCTGAAAAATTGTAACACTTTACATGAAAAACTTTACATACATGTAGGGTATCTAGATATTGATAACAGCATCAGTACAGAGTACAGAGTTTCCCGTGTATAAACTGTAACTAAAAGACATTGCAATCCTATGCCTATATTTGGCCTGCCTGACACCAAATTTGCTCCAAATCTAAAATACCCAACTAATGCTACAAAGACAATTGCTTTTGCTGTCATCCGTAGAAATAAACCTGTTTTTTTTTTCTTGGAAAATTGTTGGATACGTAGAATGATCTCTATCTGCTGAGAAAACTAAACAATTTAAGAATATTTCATGCACTGACTGCGTATCTCTTAGGAGCATCAAATATTTTGGCCAAGTAAGCTTCAGAAAGAGACACCACAAGCCGGTGGCAGGCCAAAGTTGAAGCTGTCACCATTGTTAGAAGGGAAGCCCAGAAGAACCGCAACATCAATATTTTATCCCTACTTGCAGATTTTAGAATATTATAGAATATCACCCGGAGTCGTCGGTCTCTAAAGATGAAACTGTAATCATCTGTAGGCAAAGATCTAGGGGATAGACCTGATTCTTTGTTGCTAGGTCCATTAGCCAATTTCACCTTGGAATACTGAGTAACTATAATTCCTTGTCCAAATAATTTAATCATCCATTGGTAAACTACGTCAACCATGATCTTGCAGAGTTGTTGGCGAAAATACTTTCCCTCCTTCGAGACCACTGCTTTGACTAGTGATGCTCCATCCTGTCCATTCCATAGAAAGTAGGTTTCATACATTAAAAAACTATTTCAGCCAACCAAAGAAAATCTTCCAGACAAGCATATTCAGTTTTCCTGCTCACCAACAATATACTGCAGTAATCAAACGCTCAAACTAATAACGGAAGACTCGGTATAATAAATATAGTCATAGTAAAATGTTTCCTTTGGCACAACAAAATGTTTTTGACAATGAATTCACCAGAAGCTTGGGCAACCTGGTGAGCTGTGTACAATGACAATAAACTGGAATTACTTTAAGATAGAAAGCTTATAAGAACTCACAGCAGTCATGAGAAGTCTTCTGATAGCAACACCATCTTTGGATGGTAAAAGCCTCAAAACCAAATACGCAACATCAACTGTATCAATGGCCTTATTTGATAAGTGATCAAGGGGCTTCTCACTATTTGACGCTATTAGTCGCAAGGCTCTCCTGACAAAATAACAGGTATGAGACGCTATATCCACAGCAGAGAAAAAATTAACAATTATTGAGTAATAGATTAACTAAAACAGGACAGTCTAATATCTCTTTGTGAAGATCAGCTTGAGTGCATGACAAAAGTTAATGGAGAGTTATCAGCCATTATGCACATATAGGATACATGTGTCAGATACGACAATACATTTAATTTGAAAATAATAAGATACGATACGTTATAAGCATATTGAAAAATATACAAATTTTCTTAAAAACATGATAAATATGTGATTTGTGTGAATGTAAATTAAAATAACATCTATTTTCAAAACAAACAAAAAATATTATCATTATAAAAGTATTAGTACTTCATCAATTAGATACTTCATTGATAAATATTGATTAAAGTATCGGATAATGATATGTGTTGGATGATACAAATAGAAATATCGGTGCATCATAGGTTATCTGGCACCAAGTTTAAAGATCCGACCTGTAGAGGGTCGGTATTTGTTGAAGGTGTCATCCACCGGAGCTCTCACGATAAAATAAGTAAAATAAGTATACCAAAATGGTAGTGTAGATCTTTTAGTGTAATATGGGATAATAGAAATTTGATTCTTAGCATATGTTTGTAAGTGAAGTTCAACATTATTGCAAATTAGAGAAGATCACTTTGAGATGAGTAGAAATATCAAAACAAGTATCGAATTGAGGCCTTTCCTTGTTCAGTGATCACCAACCAAACCGATATCCCTAACTACTACACTCTAGAAGTTTACCTATTTCTAGAAAATTACAATGAACCAATGAGCTCCAAAATAAAAAATAAAACCAAATACTGAGGCAACTATGTCAAAAGGCTTATGCTTATGTTACTTACTCCTAGTCCTACAACTAAATTGGCTTAAAGAAAATGTTTCCTTGACAAATATGCTTTACCCAAATGGCATTCACACGGTGTACAGTGTTAAAAATAAAACCCAGCACAGAAACTAGAGGGCAAAGAAGAACTTTGTAATCTGAGGGTGTTGGACTGCCAAACAAATATGAAACTCATTAAAATTATTTACCATCACAGAAAAGTAATCAATGGAGTGGATATTTGCATAATACATAATGGCATAAAGGAATAGAAAGAAGAACATTAGAGCAAAATCTAACAGCATCAAGCAGCTAAATTTCAAAGAAGGATCAGAAAAGAGCGGCACATGCATACCATCGACTGTTTAATTTGAATTAGACAACTAGATGCATTTTTAGTTTTAATCTTTTCAATCAAAGAGGGCCTTGCTGTTTACTACGTAGTTTGTAGATGAAACTGAAAATACAAAGTCAATAAATCCTAGAAATAAGATATATATTAGGTTGGAAACTAAGCTAAAAAAGTATGTATAAAATATAAAACTTCCCAGAGAGCATACACTAGCATGAATTTTGACATACCTAGTTGCCCCAACCCTCAAAAACAGGGAAAGCCTTTTCCACTGGAACTCTTTCCTTCGGTTTAGAAGCACCTTAACAGGAGAAAAATGAGTTTAGGAAAAGAAATGAATAAGGTCTAGGATATATTACGAAGAAACTTCATTTAGTACACAATTGTAATGGCCTTTAGAATGACAGAGATGCTGCCTAGTAGTTTACATAATTGCATATGCAAAACTATGATGATTGGTTTGACGAAACATAAAAAGACATCATGTGCGGCTAACGTTTGAACAGGATTCATATATAAAAAGATCTAAAATTTCTTTTTCCAAGATAAGTGCTTAGAATATATTCTCTATGCTATAATGTCAGTAAATAAAAACAAACATGCGATGACTTGTTTTACAATTCACTTCTTTGGATTATTGACACAACTAATTGTTCAAGGTTTTATATTACCGAATGCAGTATTTTCCTTGTGGCAGCAGAGTTTTCTGTGAGCAGTTTTCGAACAACATAAGGATATGCAGCTTCAAAAGTCTTGAAATTTTTATCTGCGGCTATAGCCAAACCTGATATTGGTTCAAAGAAAATTATGAGTTAAAAGATATTGTAAGAGAATAATAGAAATTTAACATGATCAGAATTATAATGGGGAACCATTCATGTGTCTTTACATAATTAATATTTTGGTCATATTGGTTCATAACACAGTGTCAAAGCCTCTGATCAATTGGTTTAGAGTTTATTCTTCGTTGCTCTCATCCTTTAAAGTTGAATTTTAGCACAAGGTAGGTGAACTTGCTCATTATCCACACTTGGGACCAAAAGGCTCTTGCGGGAGAGGGTATTAGAAATAAAGTATAAATATATTCATGCACCTTGTTAGATATTGTTTGATATTATTAAGATATTGTTAGATATTGTTAATCACAATATCAAACAATATCTTCTATTTATTCTATTTATTTTTAGTTACTCTTTTTAATTGTACCTCTCTCTATTATAAATAGATTACCCTATGTGTGGTTTATACACAAGGGAGATTAATCTCAAACCCTATTTTCTCTATATTCAACACACCTTAACCTAATAACTTGAGCTTTTGAGATTGTTCGTTCAAGACAACAAATATTTTGAATTACTAGTTATTGATGATACATAAGGAATAGAAGCAGAACTATTAGCAAGACTCTAATAAGAAAGACAAGAAGTAATTTGTTGTCGTATTGATAGTGTACCTTCCAAGGAAGCTAGTGATCGCAAGACAAGTGTATAATATGGTGGCATACGAAAATGATATTTGAGTGCTACAGTCCAAATCTTTCCCAGAACCTTGAGGAAAATTGATTGAAAATTCAGTAAGTTGAGAAGTTTACAAGCAAAAGCAACAGAGAATAGAAGACCAACTATTAACACATGTTCAATTAGATGGATACTATTACTTTGCCTGGATATAAATTTAGACAAATACATATTTTAAATGTATATGCAGTAAGAAGTGCTTTGAATTAATTTCTTATAACGATATTCAATAATAACAACCAGAAAAGGATTACTACAACCATTTTCTAATTCTTACAGAGCAGGAAAGACAATCAGGCATAAACCAGTTATATTTGATGCCATATACAATTGATATCTTTCGTATCAAATCCAAACGTGAAACCAAGAAAGGAGGGCTTAAATTTTAATCAATCAGCTTCAAAGTGTAGCTTAAATTATTCAACAGTTTAAAGCAAGAACATTATAAGTTTTAAACTTTTTTAAACAATACACTATACACTATAGACACTCCCTATAATATCCATGCAATCTGATGGTGCTTGATTGTATTTATACCTAAGGTGGAATTAGATTTAGAACTTGCGGTTTTCAATGTAAAGAACACAAAATAATTAATTGTACCCATGTTTAAATATATGATTTGAATTTCACATAACATCACTTCTGTTGAAATAAACCGCAAAGTAAACCATCCAATGAATTATCATTATTGATGATAAAACATGATTAATTTTATGTATACCCATGTCCAATAACCCATGTTATCCATAGACATACATGGTTTGCTACTGATAATGGATGTTACTCAGTTGATTTAGTTTTGGAAGTGTAATTTTCTTCAGTTATGGTTAGCTTCAAATAGGGGATGATGCATTCTATTTTAGTCAAGGTTAATCCTATTAGATATCCCATACTAACTAGAGATATTGTCAAATTATAATATATAACTGCAAATTTCATTTTAAAAGTCGATTTTTTGAAATTGAATTAGATTTAAATTCCATTTTTTTAAACTAGTATCAGAACCATTAAGAACCTATCATAGTCCAGTTTGTTGAGCTTAACATGTCACCCGCTATCAGGTTCCTCCTAGTCCCACGCTTGAGATATTCACTCCTTGGTGTGAGGAGGTGCGTTGAAGATCTCACATCAATTAGAGATATAACCAATCATAGTATATAAAGAAGAGATGTAAACCTCATTTTATAAGCTAGTTTTATAAGGTTAAATTAGCCTTAAAGGCCAAAAAAAATTAGTAAGGAATCCTATTATTTCCATATTTCTTGACAGTCACAGTCAGTGATTTGGTTTAAGCAGTCACCTGACAAACATAATTCAATTACTATTCTTCTTAAATATGACTCTCACCTTGCTGAACTTCACATCAGGAATTCCTTCTTTAAGTTCCACTTCTCCCAATGCGTGTTCCAATTCCTGAAAATAAAATATAAATTCAGAAAGCCATTGTGTAAGCATAAGTTTCAGAATAACCAAAAACTGGATATGAGAATCCTGTTCTTATTTGGTTTAAATATTCAATGGCAAAATAATTATTAAATCCTGAGATACAAGTGATATACCAAGGTAATAAGTCGGATATTAGTCCCCGGCCTTACAACATCCATATCAAATAAAGCTCGGACAAGGGATTCCCAGTCACCATTTACTATATGAATTATGGAAGCCAGCATAGCATATTGATGCCTTTTTTCCATTTGACAGAGCAAACCGAAATCCAGAAAACTATCACATACAAAGAAGTGAAAAAATCCTTTTAGACTTTTGTTGTGAAGTTAGACCATAATTTATTCAGAATGTATTGGATAGGCAAGGAAAAACAAATACCCTATTTGTCCTGATGAAGTATAACGCAAGTTTCCAGGATGTGGATCAGCATGTAATAAGCCTGTCTCAAGAAGTTGCACCAATGTTGCCTCAACGCCTTTGCTGACCTGTACCAATATGAAAAAGTAAAAAATAACTGAATGTGACAATTTCAATATAGTGAAACACTCAGAGCCTCAGAGATCAAATAGCAAGGTTTGCATAGAATCAGTCATTTTAAATGGATGAAAAAATGTCAGATGAGTAATAGTGGTCAAATAAGGTAACAAAGGATTGATGAAGAAATTTTACCACTACCTCAATTCCATGCCTTGTTTATTTTGTAATTGAAACTATAAAATATCTTAAGGCCAAGAGTTTCATTTTTACTCATACTCGTAATTCTAATAGAAAAATATTGATTATCTTCAGTAGTTCACTTAGTTTCTACCAAAAGCCAATAGCGTCAACATTACTTAACATCCAAGATATAAAATACTTTTGCACAATGTGAAGACAAATAATGGATAATTGCATTTTTGTTTACATACCAGATCAAGAAGACGCCTTTTTGCATCTAATTTCTGCCTTTCTGAATATTCAGAGACATTTCCAACAGTGTTTCCAGCAGTCACAGAGAGCAAATCTGTTGGACTTTCACCAACCATCCACTCCATGGTCAAAACTCTCTTTCGAGTTAAATGTGGAAATACTTTTGGCACATGCATGAAAGTAAAGGAAGAGTGCACTTCCTGCATTTACCAAGACCATGTCAATTCAAAGAACAAAAACATTGATCACTGTTTAGTGTTTTTTGTCAAACCGATTCAACCAACCCTCATTTTAAAAGTTAAAATCTGATAAAGAATTCATCAATGCTCTAAATTGACCAGTGCTAGAATTCATTAATATGTGAACATAATAAAACTCCAGCCGATATGTCTTTTATTTATTACCTGAAACTTTGAAGCATTTGCAGCCTCTAATTTGTAATCCAGTTCACCAACAAAACCTTTCCCTAGTTCATCAGCATAGAGGCGAGGGTCACTCTTTCTCTTGGCAATCTTTTGCAGCAGTCCCAACTATAATGGATAATATAAACACTCATATAAGAATTTATGAAGAATAGATAAATAAACGTAAAACTTAAAATGCCACTAGAGATTAATAGTAATTACAAACCCCAAGGCGAAGGATGTAGATATCCCGCACCACCACATGATGCAGATTAGGACGCTGAACTTTTACAGCAACGTTATTGCCATCAGTAGTACGGGCAAAGTAAACCTAGAGAATAGAAAACTAAATAAATCAGTAAGACATACCATCACACTTTAAAGTAAAACATAACTAAACTCTCATATGTAACATTTAATTATAAATGGTACTCCCCTGTCATAGGAAAAAGTACCTGACCAAATGATGCAGCAGCTATAGGCTCCTCAGAAATGTAACTAAAGAATGTTTCCAGAGGACAACCAAATTCTTCCTCCATAATCTTCATAGCAACATTCCTAGGAAAAGGAGGGATTTGATCATGCAATTCTGACAATGCCTGCAACAAGAACACAATTGAAATATATATACACACATATTGTCAATCCAAGCATTCAAAATGTTAGCAGTAGCACAAATGTGATAGAATGGCAATTCAGACACAGTTGTCAATCTAACCTTGGACATCTCAACACCAATGATATCTGGCCTTGTGGAAAGGGACTGACCAACTGCATCAGCAATCAAATGAATGTAACAAGGATATTGATAATCTTGTGACTGCATGAGAGAAGTGAAAGCCCCAACACCAAAAAATTTAAAGCAATACAAAATACAAAATTCATATAAAGCCCAATAATAGAATTATGAAAAGAATTTAATTTAATGATCATATTATAGATCAAACTCCTCACCTTTTATAAAGGTAGGACCAAGATTAAGTAATGTTTCCTTCAATACCATCCCAAAATTATACTGAGATGATGTATCATCCAAATCCTCATCAGGAGCTAGACCGAGAAACTTTTTAAACCCTGAAGTTCGAATACTGATCATAGCAGTGGCAAAGGAGAAAAGTACCTTCCAAAATGGAATATAAATCAATAAGGATACACTTCAAGAAAAAGTGAAGAGTGCAACATGAAACCAATTTCGAACCCATTGGAATATGTGCATGTGCGTATTTAGGAGGAACTTCTTACACCAAAGCGTGTCAAATACTCACTCAAAGTTGCACCATTTAATAATTCTTTACTGAATATATTAAAAAGGTCACTATTGAGTTGGTAGTTTCTACAATATGGAACATATCTACAAAATTTTACGTGAATCCAAAATTATTTGATATGTAACTCATGTACATACAAATTGACATAATATAATATATACTTTTAAAATCTATGAAATTAGGAACTATGTTTACTTTTTTCTAACGTTATCTTCACAAGATTTGGAAAAAATAAATATGTAACATATATTTATAATTTGAAGATTTAATCAATAAAGAAACACATCCACTTAAAGCTATATATGGTGCATTGGTGCATGAACGGATGTAACTCACCAATATAAATTGATTCATGTGTCTACTACTGAAATCAGATTAAGTTCAACTTAATCTGAAAAGCTAGTTTACTGGTGAAGGATTTTCAAAGTCATCATAAGGGGTATTTTGCCTATATACACAACCAATGCCAGATTTTAACAAACCAACTTCACACCCAGAACTAGATATTTGGACCATGATACTTGTAGTGTTCAGTATCCCCAGGTGACCAGCATAATAGCTAGGATAAACTCCGATGTCATTAGAATTGAGAATGGACTACTAGGATTATACTCTTGATGTCATTAGAATTCAGAATGGAATATACCTAAGTTAAAGTTCCTCAAGAGAGATGTACTGCCAAAGTCACTATAAACTGTACTTTGTCTATATAATCAATTGATATCCAGTGGCACATCTTCAGCAATGATCATGCATCCTTGACATAATGATGACAAATTGTAAATTTTAAATTAAAAAGTTATATCCCTATCATTAAAAGATAGTTTATTACAGATAGGAGTTCAATCGAATAAGTGAATAACTATCAAATGTTACATCAATTCAGATAAAAAAAACTGAATAAAAACTAACAGTCAAGGTCAGAGTTAAATGGTACCAAATCCTAGATATTGTATAATTCTTATGAAACTAGAAAAACAAATGGACAACTATTGCTTGCACAGGATAATCGGTCTCTAGGCTCTAGGCAAGTACATATTCACTAATCATAGTATACTACTTTACAGGAAGCAAGCAATTATCTTCAACCAAATGCTGTTATTACACGATAAAACAAATATTATGGGACATTAAAAGGCAAGTAAGTTTGCACAACTTAACCCGATAATTTATTCACACTGTAAAAAATAAAATAAAACAGTACCTCAAGAACACGAAAGGTCACCACATGCGGCCTAACACTGAAATACTGAGCAACATCCTGAGGATCGTAAACTTCCGGAAGCGGGTTGGACCAAACCTTGGACAAATAATAGAAGTAAGAAGCATACGCTTCCAAAGCCTTGAGATCATACATGAGCAAGTCCACTCCAGTTAGTCCTGCAACACAACCAGAGACCAAATCAACACAGTAAACAATCAAACTGCATTTCTGATAGCCAAGAACAACACTCATCATGTAATTTAATTAACATGGTTGCGATAGGAATTTTCTCGCAATGTCATTGAAGACGTCAACTATAGCAACTCGATGAATCAGAAGCGCGAAATTGAGATGGAATTGGGGATGTGGACGCAAACCTGGGTACCAAGGTTGAGGCCAAGAAGGAGAAGGAAAGGGAGGAGAGTGAGGATCTTCGAGATGACGGAGCCAAACGACGTCGTCGATTTTCTTCGCAACCTGCGGAATGCGGAAGGTATGGTTGGCCCAGGCAACGCCGTTGTCGATTCCTTTCTTGAGGAATTCCACGTCCTTGCGAACCACCTGAGCGAAGTGGCTGAAGTCCCCCCATGTTCGCTTCTGTTGCTGCTGCTGCTTCTTGCTCTGCGGGCGCCTGGGCAAGGAGGCGCGAACGGAGAGAGACGGCGGCGGAGGCGCTAGCACCGTCAGCATGGACGGAAGAGGGTCAAACGGCGGCAATGAAGTTGAAATTAGTGTGCATTTGTGTTGTTGTGTGGTGATTGCTATGACTCGGTGAGTGAAAGAGTAGTGGCGTGGCGTGTGTGAACGTGTTTGTTTATGTGGCTATGAGGTAAAGTTGCGATACGATAGGCCATGATGATCACGAATAACACACACATCATCGACTAACTGATAATTCAAATGCATTCACGTTTTCCTCTTCGCCTCAAATAATTTTTTTTTTTTAATTCGGAAGATATTTATTATATATATATATATATATATATATATGATTTAAATAAATTTATAAAAAATAAAATAAAAGTAAAACGTGTGTAATTAAAAAAAAGTGCGAGGAAGAAGCTATAAAATATAACAGAGATACCTGGAAAATGAAATAAAAAACAAAGGTGTGTTTCACTTATTTTAAAAACATTATCTTTTCCAAATCTCTTCTTCTCTCTAACAAGAAAATCTTACTTATTTTCATTCTTGCAAATCATACTAGTATTGATTACTAATGTAACAATGGCTTAAAGTCCTCATTCCTATTCACACATGTAATCAAATTTCCAAACATGGTTGATTCAATTTAAAGTGGTTAATTATTATTATTACAAAAATAAATAACTTATATATATATATATATATATATATATATATATAAACATTAAATGTTTACTATTACTTATGAAAGGAAAATAAAAACTACTTTTTAAATAATGTAAAATTTACTAACAATGTAAATGTAAGTTAAAAATTCTACTTTGGATAAAAATAATAAAATTGAGTGACTTACTAACATTAAACTTTTAAATTTTGTTTCATAGATACGTTTCTTATATATTTAATTGATATTTTAAAAGTGTTAAATCTATAAAATATATTGTCAAGAAATTTAAAAAAAATTGTAAGTTACTTTTAATGAGAAGTTGATGTAATTATGAAAATTGTATTATCATAAGTGGATTTATTTTTGTTTAATAAATGATAAAGTATACTAATATGAAAAAGTGGATAGCAAAATTAATTATAAAAAGTTTATCCTATGGTATAATTTGAAATTAATATTTGTCAGTTTTTTTAGAGAACAGGGGACAGGGGCTAAAGTACACCACTAGACTTCACGTGAAAAACAACTAAAAGCAAGGTCAACTAATAAAAGAGGCAATTAATAGTCATTTCTCTTTTGCAGCTCTTTAAAATGTATGAAAAATAAAAGGAAAAGATTAAAAAAAAGAGTAAGAATGAATTTTGAGCAAAAGATAATGTAAATAAAATACACATCTTAAAACATTTTTCATTTTACAATTCTGCACTATTATTTGTTTGGATGATTGTGTTTTGGATTAAAGTGATTGATTATGATTAGTTTTATTTTTATACATTTAATTCAAATATCAGACCAGTAACTGATCAGAAGTGATCGAATGTGGTATTTATAGATTCAATCAAACATGCATCGAAATGTATCAAAAGTCTTAAAATTTAAAGTTTAGTACTCACGGATGTAAAAAAATTGTATAAATGAGTATCAGTAGATAAAATATGTGACATATAAAAAATTAATAGTAAATGAATACAAGAAAGGAAGTAAATATGTCACACGTCATTATTTTACTTTTTATGGAGAAAGCTATGATTTATGGATAATAAGAATACAAACATATTTAGAGGGACTAGATATGAGAAGTCGTAGAGGAAGATGATCTTTCCTTACCTGAAAATTCCATTGTGGCTCAAATCAAAGCACTCAATGACAAAAAGACGAGAAAGACAAAGACATACTTGTTTACAGGTGTTTCACAAATGATTATGACCAGGATCATGACTCTAAAGTCTCTCAAAGAGATTTGGAAATATTTGAAAGCAAAATATGAAGGAAATGAGAAGATTTGAGGCATAAAAGTTTTGAATTTGATAAAGAAGTTTGAGATGCAAAGGATAAAAGAGTTGGAGACAATTAAAGAGTACTCAAACAAATTGTTGGGTATTGCCAATAAGATAAAATTGTTGGGAGAGGAGTTTCTAGACTCCAGACTCGTTGAGAAAATTCTAGTGATGGTGCCGGAAAGATATGATGCATCTATTACCTTGACATAGGTGATACATGTCTTGCAAGCACAAAAACAAAGAAGATTGATGACAGAAGATCATGAGGTGAGACGGTTGAAGGTAATTTAAATTACACTGAAGAGAGTGCTCTCATAGTCAAGAACAACAGTTGTTTCAGAGCCGATAATTCAAAGCAGTGGCGGATGTTGACCAACATGGTTGAGGGAGCCAAAACAATACACCCAAAATTTATATATTTAATTATGTTACTAATACAATAAAAATAAATACATAATTTAGTATAATGACAATTAAAAAAGAAATCATACAAGCTTTCATTGTATTGTTATAGTTTATAATGTTATTAATGTACATAGATTGATTCAAGAAATCTTCACAAACTTTTATTGTTATGCAGTGAGCAAGGATTGTCTCCAATGTGGTTGAGAAATGCACATTTTTTTTCCTGCACTAATATTTTTCCATGATCCAAAACCTTGTTTAGTAAAAACATTTGACCTAGGATGACCATCTAACTTTGAACTAAATAGATAACATGCCTAACAATAAGATCCATCATTAGTCGAGGAATACTCTAACCAAGAAGGAAAAATTTTAAACCAATTAGATTGAAATCTCCTTTGATGTTTTTCCTTTAAGGATAACTTTCAAGTTGTATTTAATATGGACCCCCATTTCAAATAAGCTCTTCTAATTTGATCTTTTTGGCTCATTGGATATTCCCATATTTGAAGAAGTTTCTGGATCACGTTCTAAATAATTAATACGAAACTTCTCACCTATAATTCTTTGAACCTTAAGAAAGAGCTCCTTTAATCGAAGAATTGAATAATCAGTATCATGCTTCATAATATCTGAAAAAGTTGAATTGTCCTGTTTTCATCTTCACATGCAACTTCCCTTTATCACTTTTAAAATTGTTTAAAAATGAATATTTTTTTTATTCTTCACCAATATACTTATTAAAACAAAGAAGACTAAAATATAATTTATCGTAGTCTAATAAAAAATTGAGAGACGCAAAAACTAAAGAAAAAGTCAATGATAATCAAACTACAATTAAAATCTAGTTTAGAAAAACATATAGTACAATACTTTTTTTTCTATGTTCGTAAAATAAAAAATTAATATATAAGATCTTCATTAAATAAATTAACAAACTAATATTTTACTATAAAATGAAAAAATAAGAAAACAATTATTAATATTAAATATTATATTTTATAAAAGAAACATATTTAATTTAATTATTATTATTTTTTAATATATTACCTATAACAAAAAAAAAGTTCAACAACAAAAAGGGTCACTACATACGAGTAATTAATCGCATAACCATAATCAAAATGGATCACCATACACTTGAAGAAAAATATATATCATATGCAGAGAAGAAGAAGAAATGAGACTCACTCTTGACACATATAATTGAAAATAGTCTAAGTGTGAATTAAAAATTTCATCTGAAATAAAATAGACAAAATTAAACACTATATAAAAATAAAAATCCCATTGCCAAAATCTCAGAACAAGTATAACCATATCTCGTATAAAAAAAACAACTGATAACCTGTAACCGCTATATTTATCAAGCTGGAATAAAGATGTGGATACCCACATAACCCATATATGATTTCTCTATTTATTAAATTATGTTAATGTAATAACTGTGAATATCTATACATATGATATTGAACAATTTTCTTATATACATATTATTATCTAATAATAAAATATTTATTAAATACTAGATTGAGAAATAAAGAACAGTTAATAAAAATAATTAATTCATAATCAAACTAAAAAAAAATATTTAGTGAAATCTCAAGTTAAATCACATACAACGCGACTAGTGATATAAATACTAAAATCTTCAAATAATTTATGATATAGTTTACCGAAGTTCAATTTTTTACACAAAACCGGGGACAAGGCCATACATATTGGACACGAGCTGAAAAACGGGGTTGAGCAATATCCTTACTTCGGTTTCGCTGATTGATAAATGTGGCCACTTCTCTCCTATGCACGCCGGGTGCTTGATGAAATGCCTGAACAGGGTGTTGTCTGCTGGACTGCATCGACTCAAGGTATTGTGGCTGAGGGTGATGGTCGGAAAGGTATGCATTGTCTTGTGAGATGGGAAGGCAGGGGAGTACTGCAGAATTACTTCGCAGTGGCCACTTCTTTGAAAGCTTGGTATACGTGCTTGGATGTGAGTTTAGGGAAACAGGTTCAGGCAGCGGCAGTTACGGTTGGCTGATTATCTGACGTGTTTGTTGGGTCTGCACTGGTTAATCTATGATGTTGGAAGTTGTAACATGGAGATTGCGTGTATGGTGTTTTCTTGACATGCTTGAGCAGAATGAAGTATCGTGGTGGCATGTTTTTGATTAATAGCCATGCTCAAATGGGTCAAGGAATCATGGAAAAGGTTATGTCCCACAAATTTAACATGTGCTCTTAACATTCCAGACAAGGAGAGAAAAGAACAACTTAATCATCATGATGAGAAATTGGCCTTTTGCTTTTGCCTTTATAATAAACAGCCATATGAAAAGTATCAGATCTCGTAAAAACCTTCGTTTGTTGTGATTTCCATAATTCTGTGAAGCTTGTCTCAGACATCACAGGTCAAGAAATAGTTATTCATGATGTTAGTCAGTTGTACCATTTCAGGGGTGGATATTTTCCTCAAAGGATTATTGGTGATGTGGCTCTACAAACAAGTCCACCAAACTTACATTCAAGTATTTCCCTGCTTTATAAAGAACTGCATGAACACTTCTTCGAGAATTGAAATACAAATCCGGGAAGGTAGCGACTGTTTAGATTATCTTACATATTACTCTATTGAATTAAAGAATTCCCATCTTCTATCTCCGTTGCTTTCAGGGACATAACAGGCACACAAGCATTTTTGCTCTCATTAATTTCACACTTGCACAAGTAGAGAACCAGAAAAATGATTAAGCATTATAATATATGATCCTATTAGCTCAATTCAATGCTCAGGTCTGACATCTTATGTGGCTTGTAAAATTTAATAATTGGTTTTTGTTTTTTTAGTTTAAACTACCTCTAGAGATATAATGGAATTGAAGAACACAAGTGTAGCCTAAGGGGTTCGGGCCGAGCTGCTAAGTTGAAGTAAAGTATAAATCTTCAGCGTCAATTGTCCTAATTTACTTTTATTTTGGTTGTAAAGAAATTTTGTGATACTGTAAGTCTCCGTCTGTGGTCATTGTTTGGTTACACAATACATCTGCTGATGCTTCTGTTGTTTACAATTAAAAGAAGCAAGTGGTTTATGTTAATCTCAAATTTAGGAGTAATATTGTACTTAATCATGAGGTCATTGGACCTATAAATAGATGAACGTGCTGGTTATTTAGGAAATATAAACAACTAAATTTAAGGAGATAAATCCCTGTGAATATGGTATTGTTTTTGAATACATAAACCCCTAGTATTAATAGCGAGATACGACTGTTATCAAGAATAAAATATACAATGAATGATCACCACAGTTTTGCGGTTAATTATGATGTTCTCTTTCCGAACTCAATATAGATTGTTTGCGTTTAAGCTTTCTATTATTTCCTCAGTAATTGGAAATATAATCTTCTGAAAAGGTTCTATGCAAGATGGAACCAGTGTCAGAAATAGGTGGAACACCCCTTGTTTCTCAAAGGCTTCTTTCTTTTGTTGAGTACTGTTTGTTATTCTGGTTTGCATCTTAAATAAATAACTATGTACAAATGAAATCATGCTTAGAAATCATTGATCAGGAAACTATCTCATCTGTGATAAATAATCAAGCAATGTATGCTGATTGAAGCTAACAAAAGTGGTTTTCTGTGCTTACTATGATGTATAATGTTGAAATTTTGCTTCTTCTATCCTAATTTTTGTATCGTTACTATTTCATTTATAATATTGCCTATCTTACTGTCATCCAATAATATATCAGAATGAATAAGTTTCCTCCGTGACCTTTACTAGTTCCTGCTCACAAATAAGTACATGATTCACATTGTATAGCACTATAGCTGTTAAATGTACGTGACATTAACTTGTGTCTATTAGGCAGAATGATATTGTTTGTAGGACCTGGGCATTTTGCTCAATTATGGAGCACTGGTGACATTCCTACTCACACTTCTCATACATATATATGTATATATTGCTATATATCTCGTGTACAAAGCTTCATTCATAGACTAATTAAATTGTAAAAACTGGTATAGGTTGATTCTGAGGTATGCAGACCACAACATGCTTTCAAATATCTGTACATATCGTTTGCGAATGAACAAGTTAAACTTAAAAGCAAAAAAATTAATAGTTTTCATTTGAAATTGGCAATTTTTCTTAATTCCATTATCGACGGAAGAATTCAGTGAGCAGAACTACTTTTCGTTATTGAAACCTACAGATACAAGAAAGGAATTAAATATAAAACCATGTCTTTTTTGTTTTACTCAGATCTCGTCATGTTAGTTTTTCTATAAATGCTACCTACATCAAACAAAATAGTACCTGCAGCAATTTGTACTTCATATGGAATAGAATAATACCCATTTTTGTTCTATTTCGTAGTGAGTATTCCAAGTATCAGCAGTGACATCAGGAGTAAGAGCACAGTCATTACTTGTGAACAGCAAGTGTATGAAGATGAAGAAGCTTCTTCTGTTAAGGTGCATGTTGGAATAAAGTTAGTGCAACAATAGATCTAGGATTTATTGCTCCAAATAGATTATGGAATTAGACTTTACCTGAACCGTTATCTGCTTCATATGAGTTGTCTCCGGTTTCTGGGGCATTCAATTTTTGTATGCTCTGTGAGATTGAAGCTGATTTCCCCAGATATAGCCGTGTGACCTTTTCAATCATGGCTAGTCCTTGGGTACTGCATAGAAAGGGTTGAATTTTTGAGACATAGTCCTTTTGATCTTTGTACTTAGTACTGTTTTCATCCAGATATCTACATATAGGAATCTTTTGGGATTTCACTTTTAAGTCAAGTTTTAACTCACATGGACTAAGTCAGAAGTTTACACTGTAATACTTAAACCTGCTGGGACCACAGTACTAATCAAGCAAAGAAGTTCTTATAACAAGATATTCTATTTTACCTTGGACTAAATAAGTGGCCGCGAACGTTGTTTGGGGCATGAAGAGCATCTACCAAACTAGTATTCGTTAATGTTTCCAAAATATGCTCTCTCTTCTCGTTGGGCATCGAGTTATGAGTCATTATCACATCTGCAGGAACGACTCCAAATCTGGTTATGAATCAGGAAAAACTCACTTGAGTATAGTGTATCTTGAAGCTTTAACTGGAATCCATATTTTCTCATATAGAATATGCAGGTAAAACTAAAGTTGACATGATCAAAGCAAGGATTTATTGGCAATTCATTAACCAAGTGTTAATAACTTACGAACAATCTCCAGGATAGCCATTGATTTCTCTGCACCCTCCTTGCGGACAAAGATACCTGCAGTTAATCAATTGAATGTTTTCACACACATTTTCTCTGTTATATATAATGTAAAAAGTTCCTATGGAAGATACTTACATGAAGTCCCTGACAGACTTTGTTGACCATAATTGGTTATGAGGCCCCTCCATTGAATAGAGCAACACAGTATCACTCTTGACAAAAGCAATGTCTCCCAATTCCTCTACCAGACACCTAAAAGCTCCTGAATGACCAGAGTATTTACCCCTTTCAGAGCAGGTTTCATTCTCTTTGCTGCATGCACTGCATATATCAAAACCTTCAACCTCTGATGGAGCACAGACAGCAGAGAAAAAACTAGTTGCAATTTTCCTGCTATCCTGTTCTGCACTGTTAATTAAATTTTTAATGTAATTGATAGGGTAGTTCCATCCAACTGCTGTGGAGTAACCTCCATGACAAGACTTGTGGCCTTTGAAGTCCATTAAACTGATCTTTTCTTTGCTCTCACATACCCTTCTGTTTACTACTGCAACTGCTTCATAGGTTTTGGAATGATCACAGTACATCTCACTGGCTATGGCTTTCATAGAGTGGTTGATGAATGCAGTATAAGCAAGCCCTGCTTCTAAGTTCACCAAATCTGCTTCTCCTTTCTGAATCGAAACCATGCACTCTTGGGCTTTTTCTCTTTGGACACTAAGGAGAACATAATAAGAAATAGGAGTCGTATCACTAGAAAGAAATGTTGCATATTCCTTTTTCAGTTATCCATTTGCTAGAATCCGAAGCAGGACCAAATTAAAAGTCTTTTTTGAGGGTACCATCAACTTCAAGTTTCCAACGAAGAAAATAAACACTTGGAACTTAAATTGTGGTAAGAATCAGCTAAATTTTTAAAAAGGAAAATTGTGAATAACTAGGTGAAGATCAAAATTTATTTTTCTTTTAAACTATAAACTATGAAAAAAAAGGTTTTTAAGTTGATTATGTTCAGTGACGGGTAGAGACTCAATGTTTTGACACTGTAATGTAACCATCTAAAACTGGTTAATAAAAGTTATATTATCGAAATATAAAATGACGAAAATATGAATTAAATATTTATAAATTAAATGGAGATATTAATTAAAATTATCATAAAAACAAGAAATAATAAAAATTCATTTATAAAATTCACAAATTCAACGCGTGTAAGATATAAAATTTAACTTGATACTGTCGTTACTTACTGGTTGGATTAGTTACACTTGGTCTTTGAAAACAAGCTAGAGAAAATTTACGATGGAAAAAATATTTTTGATAATGTGTTTCTAAATAAGGATTAAAAGTCTTGCCTCTTCAGAATTTTTATAACAAAAGTCAATAATATTCTTTTACAACTCTTTTAATATATAGACGCATTTAAAATAATCAATAATACTATATTAATAAGTATCATAATAATAATCTATATTATACTTATATTTATCTTCTATGACTTGTAATGTAAAAACTAACTACAAAACGATCCTATCTTTATGTTTTGGTGACTAGATAAAAACGAGATATAGGATAATAGTTTTTGGCTCAAACATCATTTCTCATATAGTTTAGATTATTTTTTATTTTCATTTTATTTATGAATTTATTATTTTACTTGTAAAAATCTACTTGTTTATCTAATTACATACGTTTACAATATTAAACTTTTTTTCTCATTCTATTTTATAATTTGTAAACTTTACTTGAAAGGACACATATAGAATAGCATATAAACTATTAACATTTTTTTTAAAGAAATCTACATTGTAAACTAATTAACAAGTATCATTAATGAAAATCCAATCCTCTTAAACTATACTTTCTGATTATATTCTGTATTTATTAGTTAATACATAGACGAGACATAATCTAAATGTATGTAAATAATTTTTACAATATCAACCAACTAATTAGAGATTACTATTATAGAAAATTGTTAACTTATAAACTAATTACTTTAACTTGACTTTTAATTTTAGTCCACAATGTAAAACCCTTTTAACAGTAATGAGCAAGAAAATTAAATCCATAAGTAAAGAGAATATAATTTTTGAGAGTTAACCATTTCCATGAGTTGCCCGTTAGTTGGTTAATCACACTCACAAAGAATCGACACTCCTCCACTTCCTCCCTCACCGAACACCACCACGCACCGCCGTTGTCCTTCACCGGAGCTTCTGGAGATCCGTGTTGCCGCTTCCCAATCACCGCCAGCGACGGGGGAACGGACTCGCCGGAAAGAGAATCGCTACCACCACCACCAGCAGGCACAGGCGGAAGCGCCGGTGGCGACAGATGAGGCTCGTAGTTGTAATCACTGCCAGAGATGGGTGCTGGTAGTGGCTGGAAATCTAAAATAGTGGAAACACAAAACATGAATGAGAGCTTGGAATTTAGGGTTGAGCAGAGGAGAATTAAACATGCATTGACACGGCACGTGTGATGTATACCTTGAACAGAGGATGATGAATGAACAAGAGAGTTGAAGAAGAAGAAGAAGAAGAAGAAGAAGAGAAGAAAAGAAGGACGTGTTGAGATCTGCATCTTCGGTGAAGAGAGAGTGAAGTGTGAAGATGAAACGGTGAAAGAAGGAGGTTCATGTGTGTGTGTAATATGGTTGTGGCACACTTTGCGTTTCAATGAAGGAATACTTTAGGTATAATACAAGGAACAAAAACACATCTTGGTGTAGTTGTCAACCCCATGCATGTTACTGTAACTTCACTTTCATTAAAAAAAGCAAGGAGATTTTAAATTAAAAATCTCAAAATGTATGCATCTTTATATTTTTTTATCGAATCGATTATCATAATTATTCTTATTTTTAATTAATTACTTGAAGTTTGACTTATCATGATGTGATGTGCCCTTTATTTATATGCGTTCAAAATCTACTATCCATAGAATTTAGAATATATTAGATAAGAATAAATTTTTTTAATATAAAATTAGACTCTAATAATAAGATTTGCAATGCATACGTATGTATTAATTTTTTCTATCATGTTTATAGTTATTGTGTTATGTACTAAGAACGTTTATAAATAATTACTTTTATTTCTTTTAATTTCTCTCTGTTTCCTTGCATGTTAATTTTGTGTCTACTAAACTATTTAGTGTTTAATATGTTTTTAATAGTGAATTTATTGAATTTTGGTTTCAATAAAATGGTATCGGTTATTGAAGTTTGATATGGTTCCCATTCATAAATTAAAATAAGTTTTTCATTTTCTTGAGAATTTTGTTAATTTCCTGTATATAGTTAAAGAATATATGATTCAAGAGGAGGTAGAGTCATCTCTTTTTATGTGAGAAATATACATATACTCTCACCACCTTATACATTTATATTATTGTATTAGCTCAAATCTTATTTCGTACAAAACATTAACAACTCATTATTATCTATCTTATTAATACATACTCAATATATTTAATTATCTCTCTAGTCAATAATTCCAACATCACATTATCCTTCAATTTATCCTAAATATAAAAAGGAACAGTAACATAATTAACATTAAACTTATTTTTATCAAATTAAATTTTAAATAAAATATTAAAGCAAACACACGCGTACTGAATTAAAATGAATGTTTCAAGAACGGATCATTAATTCGATCATTACTTTAAAGTTTATCATTAACATAGTTAAACATTATAAAATTTGCAATAATGATTAACATCTTATATAAAATAGTAAGTATGATATAATATATAACCATTAATTGATAATATTATTACCAAAATTCTTTTTATCTTAACAAAAAATTTAGAAATTGTTTGGATTTATTTTCTTATTCCTGATTGAAATTCTATCTCACCATTCACATATATCTAAATCGCATTTACGGACATTCTAATAATATATTATAATTTAAATAAATTCTCTCATATCTACGAATTATCCTAAACTGTTATTAAGAGAATAGCTTTGATGAAGAGTAATTATGGTGAAAAAATAATATAGAAGTGGAGTGGCAAGAGAAAAAAACGGTGTCATGAACAATTTTAGTTGGGCCTGACAATATAAGTTGGGTAACTTTCTTAAAACATCATAGAATAAAATTCTAAAGTAATCTGTATTTATTTTCAAATGGATGTACACAAATGTATTTTTATATTTGGAAAAGTCCATTTCAGAATAAACGAAAGGTGTTCAACAATTTTACAATAGTAAAGAAGAGAAAAATGTGAGTTTTGATATCTGTTTTATTTTAAAGAAACTCGTATTAATTTCAACTTTGTACACCTCGTAATTACTTTTCACATTTTTCATTTACTTTTTTCTCAAATGTATTTTCACATCGCAAAAAGTGTATTCAAAATTAATGAAAGATAGAAGAAAAAACAACAAAATGATAACAGGCAATAAACTTGTACAGAATATAGAAAATTGATTCAACAGAAGAAATTTGACGACGATACGATAGATGTTTGCTTTTCAAATTTATTTGGATATTGAAATTTTTTGTTAGTTCCATTACTCAAACCTGTTTTAGTTACTTTTATCCGTAAAATTTCTTCGCACCATAAAACTATTATCGTTAAAGATACTGGTGAAAACAGATGTATTATTCACTTTTTTAAACAAATTAAAAAAATAATTTGAATTATTATTATTATATAAAATTAAAATATTATAAAAGAAAAGAGTTTATTAAAATATAGTTTAAATTATTATTTTCTGTTTATTTGATAAAAAAAGATATAAAACAATAAAAACTTATGAAAAAAAGTTAATCAATATATATATATATAGAGAGAACAACTATACTAGAGTAATTTAAAAAAGAAAAAGAATATATATATATATATATATATATATATATATATATATAAAAAAAAATCTTATAATATATATTGTCAATAAAGTCTTTCTCCATATGTTAAATACTAAATTCTAATGCCTTAATTAAAGATATCTATCTATAACTGTTATTGTTGATAAAAATAGCAAGATCGAACTATTTTACTAAAAAAAATCTTAAATAACGATCAATCTTAATAATAAAAATATGTTTAGAGATAAACTTTCTAACTAAAAATCGATTCTTTTGATAGTTAAAATCTCGATAGCAAATATAATATTAGTGTTAGTTTTCAGGTGAATATTTACCAAAGTTTTATATCAAATAATATGAAGAAGAGAACAATAAAAAAGTACTATAAAGATAAAGAGTTATTTTTGAAGTTGTCACCATAACTCAATAAATATTTTTATATATTAGAGATCAAGAGAGGTTATTAGTCTTGATATTTGATATTTATATATTTTTTTTGTTGCAATGATTTAATTGTTCCAAAAAAATTGTCGTTGATGTTTGAAATGTTTGTTCCATAATATGTGTGGATGATATTCCAACTCATCAATTTTTTTAAAATATTATCAATAATTTTTAATTTATAAATTGATATTTAAATTGATCACTGTAATAATTAATTATTTTTTTCATTAAAATTGATCATTGTTGAAGAATTTTTTTATTATTCTTTAATTTTTATTCAAAAAGTCTTTAGAAAAATTAGAGGTCTAAATGGAAGTATACCTTGTTTATATATTTTTTCATTAGTATTTTGAACCAATACATTATTTTAAAACATGTATGATACATTATACTTAATTATTATTTTTTGGTGAATTATTATTTACTTGATGCTTGGTGACCCACAGTTGTAAAATTTGAGTGAAAGTAGGAATTTATGTAAATTATGTGAAAGAATTTCTAAAGGAGTAATTAACATCTCTGTAACTAAGGACAGAAAAACCGACATATATGAATTATGATGGAAAAAGAAGAGGTATAAGATAAAGTTGTGTTCAGACATTGTTGTTTCTTCAGAGTTGCATACATATATGTGGTTCTTCTCTCAGCAGAACAATGATTGAAGAATGTGAAAGGAATATTATTACATTTACACTGACAAGTAAAACAATGAAGATAATGATAGAGGTTGATTATAGTGTGAGTTTTGTATGCAAGGTGTTTGATGCAGGTTTTATAGACAATATGAACATGAATGCATTATCCACCAAAGTAGATATGCATGATTGGAAGTGAAAGCTCAGAGAAGAAACGTTAATGGCAGGCATTGGCCCCATTCACAGACCAGCATATGCCAATGATGGATGATTCAATGATGCATGATGGATGGATGATGGATGATGGATGATGGATGATGGCCACCACACATCACTTTGCAAACCAACAAACTCATCTCTTTTCTCTGAACACTGCAATTGACTACACTCAACTCAATACAAATTCATCTCTCAACACTACTGGTAAATGTTTAACTTTTATACAATATGTATATATATTCATTTACTTTATGTAACTTTTTCTATCTCTTATTCTTTTCATCCCTCTATTTATATATATATTTACTAATTTCTCTTCTTCTTTATTTTCATTTCTAGCTCTCTTCTCTTTCTACTAAATTTAGGGTTTTTTTTAGCTTATTTCACTTGTGGTATTTGATTGAGGTTGTTGGATAAAGGTATTTTAGTTCTGAAGTTCAATATTATTTCTATTTAGCCAGAGAATGGAGAGATGAAGCTATTGCATAATAATGCACTTTTTCTCTGTTCTTCTGGAAATTCGTGATCATAAAAAAAAGAAAAGAAAAAGAGTTTCAATTTTAATGATAACTAGTAATAAAAACTCTACGTCTTTTACTTGAATTGTTAAATGAGAAGATGAATATAAAAACAAGACCTGGTGATATATGGTGGAACAAATAAGAATCAACGTTGATAAAGAGACATCAATTTGGTCCAAACCTCCAAATATAAAGTTTGCTCACATAAAAGGTTATAAAATATAATTTTCTATTAATTCTTATATGTTATAAAATGATGGAACTAATTACTTCCATCATTTTCTCTCTATCAAACTCGTACACTTTTTTATTTCTCAATTGATTTTTTTTTCTGTCCTATTTTTCTAATATTTATGTCAAATCATTATTTGTAACTTAGTCTCTAAACATTTTTGATAATTAAATTTTAGTACCTAATTAATTTTTAATAATTACATTTAGGTGTTTGAATAGTTAGTTAAATTAATTTTTTAAACACACTAAAATATCAATATGAATTAATTATTTGATTTACAACTATCAAATTTGTAAAAAATATTTGTTTGATATTTGACTTTCGATATAAATTTAGTCAATATATACATGAAGTAAAATTTCATCATTATTTCTGAATTTTATTACTTATTTATTAAATTCATCATTAATATAGGATTATATAAATTAATATGTTAACATTTTTAAAAATTGAGAATAGCAATAACACATCATAATCCCTTAAAAGTAGAGGTTAGAATAAATGGAAAACCATTTGAAAATTTATTAAATTAAAATACATGATTTTGGATGGAAGTAGTAAAATTTTGTATAAAAAAGTCTAAGAACTCTCAATTCCATTAACTCAGTTATAAACAATGGAGACAACTTGAACCAAGACTGAGCCCAACTGTCCCAATTTCAGCCAACACATAAGTCATAGAGACAAATGTTTCTTCCTCCTTTTTTTATCATCATCATTATTATTATCATTATCATTATTAATTAATTAATTTATTTATGTTAACACTTTAATGTAAGGATAAACATGACCATATTTGTTTTACTCTTTCCATCTCTCTCTTTTGTAATCTATGTATATATGCAATAGCAAATGAATAGTTTTTTTAGTTAAATTTAAGTTTGTATTTCATAAATATGCTAACATTTTGACCTAAATTTCCTTGGAGAGGAAGAAGAATACAAGTTAAGATCTCTTCTTCGCTTCCCTTACTAATTATTTAATTCTTTAGTCATTATTAGGATTAGGGTTTATGGTTTATTTTTTTTTTATTCTTCTTAAGTTCTTCTAGAAAATATGGTTTTATATCTTTTAAAGTCTTTTGTTATTTTATCTAATTGAGGTAAGGAATGTCATTTATTGTCATTTAAGTCCTAAATTGGTTAATTTTCTAATTTTGTGCATGTTGCCTTGTTATGTCCTATTTTGCATATGTAGAATTTGGTAATTTTTAATCAAAATAGACTTTTTGGATACGAGAATCTTCCGTTAAGTCCAAAACACCTTCATTAGGACTTTACAAAAAGATTATAAGCAAAACAAGTTTTTCGATTTGTTGTAAAACGATTTAGCAAATAATTATTTTATTAACTTGAGATGTTTTTAATTCAGTGTCTGTTTTGTTTTACTATAACTATGGGTCTATTTGATTCATGGTTATATAGTTACTGGATATGTTTATTATGTGAATTTAGAATCACTTACTTCATTCTTAATCAAACTCTTGACGATACTTTTACCATCCAGAGGATTGGTTTCAGACTCTGTTGTATTTGAGTGTGTAGAGTGATAAACAACTACCCATTATGTAACCTAAATCTTGGAACATGTGTTACTCTTGAAATTGTTATATTGATGTGTATGAGCAAACTTTTATGTGAAATGTGAAACTACGTTTCAAGTGAGAATATTTGATATGTGTCTATGTTTGAAAATTTGTTTGACAAAAAACTGTAATAAAGATGTTTGGTATGTGTAGCGAAATAGGTTTATCATAAACATGGTTGCTAAGAAATATATATTGAGAAAGATAATTGAGATGCTATGTGAAATATGTTATGGAAATTATGTAAAAAGTTTGACATAATGTTAAAAATTATATGTTAATTTTTTTATTTGAATATGCTTGATAAATTAACTTTAAAGTGAAAATATATTTCAATGAATCTATATTATTAAATTTATTGTATGATATTTTTAAGGTTTACGAAAATTTAGTAAATTTATTTAGATTTAGGTGTGAATACAAGACCCAACCTTTCATCTGAGAATGTATTTTTTTTATATTGAGTTGGCTCATCACAAGTTTAATCATAGTGATTTAAGTTTGTTTCTAGATTTAATTTAAACTCATCAAAATTTGTAACTATTTTTAGACTAACTTAACTTGTGTTAACATGTTTACAATATATCAAGTTATACAAGTAGTAGAATGGAAAGTTCAATTATTATTTTTTAATGGATTTATGTTTGTTTGGGTAATTGTATTTATTTTATGAATATGAACATGGATTAATTCAATGTTTTGCGGAAAATGAAATTATATTGAAGGCATATATGAAGTGACCGAAAAAAAATCATTGGACATATCATTAACTAAACTCTACACAATATATTTCCAACATAATTCAAACATTTGCATCACAAGGTAAATAGGTCCTAATTTTTGAGAGATAAATTCTAGATCTCAACGTAAAAATACTAATCTCTTAATAACTTTAACATGAGATTTGCATTAATAATTTTCATTTATTTAAGTTAATCACTTAAAAAAAATGATATCTAAAAGTAAATAATTAGTAGACTATAAGGATATAAATGAAAAAAAAAGTTAAATATATTACCAAAAAGTAAAACAAAACTAATAGAATAAAAAAAATTAATTTTATATGAAAAATGTGAATCAAATAAAACATACTGTATTATAAGACAAAATATATTATTACTCCCCTTCCAAAGTAATTTTTTTGATAACTTATGATCAGAAATATTCAATTACTATAAATCTAGAGAAAAACACTCTTTTTTTTTACACGATTGGTAATTTATTAATTACTCTTAATCATATATGTAATATAAAGATGTTATTGAACAAATAGTTAAAAAATTACTGCAGTGAAAAATGTATATATTTAAAAATAGAGGAAAAAAATACTATAAAATAATATTTTGGTGGGAGAGTTGTGCATATTATGACATGATTGCAGTTAGCAATGCTTTGTGTTGTATGAAGAACAAGGTCCATAATTAAGAATCTTTATGATTATGTTTCTTTTTCCTGTGCTTGGGCCTCTCCACATTTGGGTGGAATTTTGAATCAAATGGAAAAGTTTATAGCTGCTCCCACCACTCCAAGTTTTTCTTTTCTTCTTCTTTGACTTCTGTCATCATACAACTACTTCTTACAACTTTCAGTTTTTCACACATCCCACTTAAGGCATGTTTGGAATTACTTTCAAATCAACCTTATTTTTAACAAATTCACATCCAAACATGCACTTAATTGCCAATGACATGTTTCTATTTCTAAGTTGTAACCAAGTTTCTACTTTAATGTCGTCGACCTTGTCCATTGGTGTTGCATTGCATGTTACGTATTCTTCATTTAGCTAACCTACTTCTTTCGCAATCCATTTCTTGCACACTCTCCCATATCATTCAGATCCTTTCAATTTCATTTGTTACTTTTGGTATAAATCACAATTTTTTGCACAGAAAGTCAATCTAGTGTTATAAGTTTTGAATTCTCAGATAATTGTTTGTTGAGGTAAAAGTAAAACAACTTTTTTCATAATTATTTTGCTTCTTATGAGAATATGTAGGACAAATATCACAAAATAAATAGAAGTTCAACTTTACCTTTTTTTTTATAATTTATAAAATAGGAAATAATCTTTATTCAATGAGTTAATATTTAGGATTACATCTATATCAAAATCAAATTACAAAAGCACATCATAGCCTTTATATATGATAACGGATAAAGTTTCTCTTCATGATTGCTAACATGACATTTGCCTCAAATATAAAATCATTTTTAAAAATCTTCTTTTGAAAAAAATATACATTAAAATCTATGATTTCAAAAACCGATATTTTTGTTTGAAGGGTTAAAATTGAATTTAATTATATTCATAAAGACTACAAGTATTCATAAACCTTTTTTTTTATTCAAATACACCTTTTTTTAAAAGGATAAAAATAAAGAAGATAAATCGTTTGTAGATGCCAAACTTCATGTGGTATACAAATTGCCAGCAAAGTGAAGGAAATCACTCATTATATTACCTTTTTTTTTTTAAAAGAAAACATCTAATTTAAAAATCAACACAAACAAAAGACCACACCATAGTCTATATATGGAAGTCTTTGACCTGCCAAACTTCAAACTTACTTACCCCTACCCTCTAATATTTCCTAATAATGCAATAAGTCACAATCAGTAAGAAAATCAATAACAAAGGTATTCCAGTAATAGACTACAATAATGTCTCTCCAGATTATTTAATATAGAACATCACTAAACTTGTCTTAACTTCCAATTTTTCTAGTATATGTCTTCTGATAAAAATATAAAGTCTTATAAATTTATAAAAATAACCTTAAAATATGTCATGGGATCATCATAAGAATATATATAATACAAGAATTTCTCCATGTTCAAATTCACACAGATCTTAAATAATTTGACCGATACCCCACATTAGAACTTCCAAAATTTATATTTTGTACAACTGGTGAGCTAGCTAGAAGCTAGCTGTATGTTACAGACACAGACAAACGAACAAATACAAATAAAAATGTTGTGTGAAACATTCTCACGTGTAGGACACATAACAAAAAACCTACTATAGTATGATACACATCAGAAGGATATATGTAATCAGTGTTTCAATATTTTGTTTTGAAGCAGCTGGAAAAAGGAAAAAATAAAGGAATGTTACCAAACCAACATTTCCTTTCTCCTCAAAAGGGGAGCACAAGAATGAAAAATAAATTATATTATTATACATGCCGTTATGGGCAGGGAACAAACAATAATAACTACTATAACATGCGTGTTGGCTTGTGTTAAATCCAAGAATAATCACCATTCACTCACCAACAAAAACAAACCCTACTCTTCTTGGTTAAACTCTTTTTTTTTTTTCTCTCTCTCTACATGCTTGCTCAGTCACAGCACATGCTTGTCTGCAGTACTCTCACCATCCACATACCAAAACCAATAGCAGTGTGTTTGAGAGTGTTTGCGTGTTCTTCGAGGCATTAGCTAAATATTGAAGCAGAGAAAGTTTTCTTTAACATAAATAAAGGAGCCAAAGTTATATATAATACTTACATATACTTGCAGACAAATGATCAACTTCAACTTTGTCTTTACAATAAGAATTGTAGCATGTCAAAACTTTGGTTAGATTAAAGAGTGGATTGAAACTAAAGAGGACATGTTCGTTAGGGTGATGATTAAATCATGCATAGAAGGTGTATGATAAAATGATGAAAAGGGGTTGCAGAAAATATAGAGGAGTGTGATGAATTAGAATCTAACCGTGAGAGACACTTGCATACAAACAGAAAGAGAGAGAGAGAGAAAGAGAAGCATAAGAACACAGAAACAAGACTGCAATTGGAGGCAGAGGCAGTACTGATGAGTGCACAAAACCAAGAGGGAGAAGAGGGTCCAATAAAATCTGACACCAGGATTCCCACACTTGTTGCTTCCAACACTCTACACGATAAAGCTACCTAGCTACCTTCCCATCTCTTACCATTTTTAATACCTGTTTTTCTTTTTCCCTTCTCAATCCTTTGCCAATTTCTACACACCTTAGCTAATTTTTTCTTCCCTTTTTCACTCTCATCTTCTTCTTCTTCACACACTTACCCTTTACTTCCAAATGGGTGGTGCTAATCATACAAAGATTTTACATTTAATATCTGTACTTTTCACTGAAACATGCACATCACCACATTCATTAGTTAATTAATTATTAGTATCTCAGACATACATATATAAAATTTTATGCTTCTGTGTTTGTCTTGTTCCTCTCCTCCTTATTGTCCCCAGTGTCATGTTCTCCCCTCTGGCCTCTGCTACCAATAATATATTGTCCATGGAATTTAACTTTTCTGTTGTTCTTACATGTACAAAAAACATCTACAATGCTATGCTTTCTTCTATCGATCCCCTTATAGTATATAACTTATTAAAAATTACTTACAGCTGTGGCTCAGCTTACACATATCTTACCACTAAACTATATAATTACTGGTTGAATTTGTATTAATTAAACAAATTCAAAGCTAGTTCTGTACCTACCCTTTCAATGCTTCTAAGGCTAATGCCACTATGTTCTTTTTGAAATCAGTTTTGGTTTTATGTGAGAACCCGCAATTCTGAAATTAAATTAATTTAGAGCCGATCTTATAACCAATAATATTTAGGATGCACAACGTGCTCTCTACTAGCTAGCTACCACTTTTGAAGTCAGATTTTGTCAGTCATGAGACTATATATTAATAAACATACAGTGCAAAATATATTCATTGAACATGTTTGGCTATTTTTTTTTCAAAAATTACGGTACTTTTTTAGATCCTTTAATCACTAAAACCTAACGCATGCATACCAAATGAGGAAGATCTACACTCAAAAATTTTTATTGTTATTGTATTTTTAATTCATTGTCTTTTCCAAGATCATTGAACTCAATTTTTTTGTTGTTGACCGATTACAAATAAATCTAAATAAACCTTTTAAAAAAAAATTAATACAAAATTCAATATATTTATCTTTAAATAATTTTGGTTGCAGTGTTATTATATTTTAAAAGTTTAAACTCCTTTATAAGTAAAAAATGACAAGGTACATCTTCTTATGGCTTTATATATTATTAAAACTAACCACAAAAAAATAGTTGAATATATAAGACTGTCTATTAAGTGTTGAGAGAGTTTTAAAACTTAATCACTTGTTTATTATGTTCAATGGAAGATTTCTAACACCTATAGTCAACAAAGCTTTAGTTACATCTTTTATCTTTCACACTCATCTCTACCATTCTTTTTTCATGTAGTCCAACTTTAAAAAATAAAAATACTTAGCCTTTTAGCTTATAGGGTTAATATTTTTTATTAAAATATTTTTTATATCAGGCTAATTAAAATTAGCTAGGAATATGAACAGAAAGTCACGTATTAAATAGTAACAAGAAAGATATAACATTAAATATTATTTAGAAAGTCTTATGGTAATAATGTTACAGTAAAAGTTATTGAATTTTTTTTTTAAAGGAAAAAGTATATTGGTGGTGAATCTTGTGTCTCTCCATAGTCTCAAGAGTCAATAGTTCTTTATAAGGGATAAATATATTTTGTCTATTTTTTCAGAAAAATCAAGAATATATATATATATATATATATATATATATATATATATATTTATAAAAAAAAAAGTATTCCTTTGATTAATATTGAGTTGTAACACTTTGTTATTTCTTTTTCCAGTAGGATTCTTCGCTGCAAATTGCTCCCCAAAACTTGATATCCAATTTTTAAAATATGAAGTCCAAATATTATTGAATCTGAGTCTAATTTATAGACATCTAATTGGAATAACCATGTTATCACATCATATTATTAATGTGGTATAATGATAAAATTATACTAAATGTATGTGTAGAAAAATAAATATAGGAAAATTAAACATAAGTATGAAGCGATTTATTGATGTTTAGTGAGAATTAATCTAACTAAAAAATCATTAATTACTGTTTCTCCTAAATTAAAATGAGACTAGACTAGAAATATTCAACGTGTTTGTCCATTTAGTGATAGTGGATTTTTGTAGAGGTAACAATCATTCTCCAATTTATAGCTTAGGAGTAGTGGTGTTAGGGTTTATTGTTTCAAATGTGATCCAAGTCCAATATTTAAATCCAAATATTATTTACAGTTTGTATTCATCTAAAGATCGAGATTAACATAATCCAGGACGAAACAATTACATATTTTGTTAATTTGATGTTTTGGATTCTATCATAAAAGATTTTGCGATTTTAGAGAGCTTACCGAAATGTATTCGATTGCCAAACTTTACATTATTAATTTATATCGTGTGATTAGTATTACTTGTTGATAAACCTTTGTATTTTTTATTTTTTAAGATAGTATCGGATTATGTAAATATTTATAATTTAACTATTTTAGTTTTAAATGGTTTGTAAATAAATAAACAAGTAATGCAATGTATTTACAGTTTTACAATTAAAAAAATAAATAAAAGAACATTTTGTCATAATTTTACTTTTAAGTGGTAGATTTTAAATCTAATTCTATATTACAAAATTGACTTGTAAAATAAAATTTGCATATACTTATATATTATAATTTGATAAATTTTATATGTAATTCATATGAGATTTTCAATATCTCGTCGTATTTAGGATTTGTGAATGTGAAATTATATAATTATAAATGTAGTTGAATACAAAATGATTTATCAGAAATTTTACGCATTTAAAAATAAAATAAAATTATAGTATAAGTAAAAACAAACCTTACCGAATTAGGTTTAAAATAGTTATTTTAAGGTTAAAATACTCCGTTGGTCCTCGTTTTTTAGCAAAATCTCAATTTGGTTCTCGTATTTTTATTAGTCTCAATTAGGTCCTCATTTTCGTAAATTAGTATCAATTAGGTCATTCTCATTAGTAGAGAACACAGTTAAGTAGGTGTCATGTCTCAGCTCCTCATTTTTTTTGAATTTTTGGAATTTTTTTTTTGGAATTTTTTTGGAATTTTTGATTTTTTTAATTTTTTTTTAAATATTTATGCCACGTGTCAGGTTTGTAGTGTGCCACGTGTCAATCTAATATGATGACACGTGTCAAATTATTGCATAAATCTCAATTTGGTCCTCATATTTGTTAATTTGATTTGATTTCAGTCCCAATTTTTTTTAAAAAATTTTAATTTCATGTGCTCCAAATTTAGAACAAATTTAATTTTTTATAAATATAATGATGATACTTTTATTACAAGTGATATTTCTATTACATATTTTTAACAATATTTAATTTATTTAAATTTATATTTTACATTAAACTTTATTTAAATTTTATTTTAAAAATATAAATATATATATTAATAAATTTATATTCGAAATATTTGTATAATATTCAATATCAACAATATTTTAGAGTTGGCTTAAAAATAACAATTTTATAAATTCAAATGTAAAATTTTAAAATAATTTTATAACAAATTAAAATAAATATATTTAAAATTTTAATATTAAATACAATTAATATTATTAAAATATTTAATAAAAATATCAATTTTAATAAAAATAATCGTAACATTATATAAAAGTAAAATTTGGTCTAAATTTGGAGTGCCTGAAATTGAAAATTTAAAAAAAAAATTGGGACTCAAATCAAATCAAATTAACAAATATGAGGACCAAATTGAGATTCATACAATAATTTGACATGTGTCACCATATTAGATTGACACGTAACATAAATATTAAAAAATATTTTAAAAAAATTTAAAAAATAAAAAAAAAACGAGGAGCTGACACGTGGCATCTACTTAACGGTGTTAGTTCTCTACTAACAGAAATGACCTAATTGATACTAATTTACACAAACCAAGACCTAATTGAAACTAATAAAAATACGAGGACCAAATTGAGATTCTACGACAAAAATGAGGACCAACAGAGTATTTTAACCTTATTTTAATATCCCTAACTCACTTCAAATATATTTTAATAGTATATTAAAAAATTAATTATAACTTTTAGTTTTACATGATCAACAACACAAAATGGAAAGAGATTTGGACTGGTTAATAGTAAGTTGTAGGGTGGGACATTGGTTGTTTATTTATTTTGATAGGGTTTCAGTTAGAAAAGTGTTTGATAAATAGTGATCCAACATGGCGGGGACAAAAAACTGACTAAGCACTAAGCACCATGCCCCATAAAGGAGAAAACACAATCAAAAGGAACAATTTGCCCCTTCTTTTAAGCTATTTATTTTATCATTCATGTGCATATCTTAAGCTGAAGTGACATTATGAGAGATACATAAGGTGCTCAATAATATTTCTCACGTAATATTAATTAAATTAATTAACAAAAGTGGTCAATATCCTTGAACCATATCTTATTACTTTATTTCACTTCCTATAAAAGTCTTGCTTTTAATTTACCAAGTAATGACTTGTAATTTGGCTTTTGTATTGATGGGTGATGGCTCTTGCCTTTTAGACCAACAAATCATCTTTAACTTTTATTAAGAATTGGATTTTAAGTTTAAGTGAATCTCATAAAATTATTGAGATAGGATATATTTTAGTTGATGACTCTGATATCATATTAAGAAGTGGACTTTAAGCTCACAAAATCGACCATCACATCGAGGTGTATACATCTCGTACGTGAAACTATACATTAATAGATGGTTTAATAGTGGGTGAAACTATATATCCAACAAACACAAATTTCATTGTGATAGACTTTAACGAATGACTCTAATACCATACTACGAAGTGAACTTTAACCGACCATCACGCCGAGGTGTATACATTATGTTGTCAATGGAATTGTTGTCATGAAAATTTTTTTTTGTAGCATCATTTAGAGAGGAATGGTATATTGTTGTCATTTGTCTCTTTTTTTTGTATATATTACGTTATGTATGGGTTAGGACAACCCAATTGTCCCTATTCAATATTATTTTTTGTGCTGATTAAAAAAAAATGAAGTGAACTTTAACCTAACTCAACTCCACAAAATCGACTTATAAGGTGGGATTTACACTCACTTATATATTATAAATTAACTTATTTCCAGTTGATGTGAGACTTTTATCAATTTGTAGTCATCATGGAGACCACAGTGTCTTAGAATAATATTTCCTCAACTTTTTATTAATATATTAATATTAAAATTAATATCCTATTTTTTAAGGATGCAGAAAACGTAGAATGAGAGAGAAAACTCACTTATTCGAAACTTTTTAAATTCCTTATAATTTTTTTTACTGGTGTTTCACAGAAAAATACTCCTATTAATGAAGAAACACTAAAAATATTGGTCTTTTATCTTTATATTATTTTATATTATTTGAGGGAAAATTATAATATTTTATTTAGTTGATCGGCGATTACAGAACGTGTTACTGTTATATAGTCGTTGAATTGAAAAAGGTTTATGAGAAAGTCGCATAATGATGAGCCACAAATCAGATAAAATTATGAGATTGGACAAAACAAAAATATGATAATTAAAGTAGTACAATTTGATGCTACGTAAATCCATGTGTTGGAATATTTGTGGAGTTTGAGTCTCTTACAGCAATTTCAATACTGTTATGAGTTCCTTTAATATGTGTATTAATTAGTAGGACTAGTCTACAAATATATACACTAAAGTATCATAAACTGTATGATAGCTATTTTATTTTATTGTAATTTGATGCTTTTATATCGGAATAGTAATGTTATTGTGTTATTTTTTTCACTCTGATATTTTTTATGCAAATATAAAGTTAGATAATTAGATTAAGAATATATGATAAGTTACTTTTTCATATATACATAATTTAAATTATAATAGTAATTAAAATATAAAGAGTATTTTTAATTATTTAACTTAATATATTATAATAACAATACAAGTGGAATCTTTATCCACACTATTTTCTCCACCATCTTTATTTATTTTTAGATATTTATGTATGTATAGTGTACTTTATTATTTAGTTTTTAAGTCAAATGTGAAGGACGTTTGAATTCTATTAAGAATTTTTTTTCTTTTTACATTAGATGTAATATTCGACAACTCACTTTTAGAATTTAGTCGTTAAAAATATTAAATTTTGTGTAAAAAAATAGAAGTTAAAGAATAAAACAGCGATGTAAAATATGTGTAAAAATTTGTTGAATATCAAAATAATAATACCATTTTATTAAATCTTTTAATAAAATTCACTCATTAACAATATAATGAAGTATTCTGATCATCCAAAAAGAATATTTTTCTTTTCTTTTCATACCTCAATTTAATTGAGATGATTTTAATAATTTCAGAATTAGTTCCGCATAGCATGAAATTTCTCCTTGTTTACCTACTCACTTTGTAGAACACAAAGGTATATAGAAAATACTTTATATATATATATATATATATATATATATATATATATATATATATATACATATATATATATATATATATATATATATATATATATATATATATATATATATATATATATATATATATATAAAGTACGAAAGCATTTTTTTTTTCAAATGAACTTTCATTTCTAAGCACGCAACCGCATATTCATTTATTCCTTTTGTATTCTTTTTTCATGTAACCAAACATGCACTTTAAATTAACATAATAATTGTCCTTGTTGGTTGCAGAACCAGTTGGAGTCTTGGAGAGAATTCCAAAACCCTACAACCTGACATGGTAAAAATCATCTTTTCCATAGTTACCTAACAAAGGCATTCATCTTTCATTTCCTTGTTAAATTTAAACATCATTATAAACAATTTATTCAATTTTAAGCCATTTGCTATTTTTTTATTTTAATGACACCTTTAATTGACAACTGATTTAATTTACATATATATATTTCCTCTCTTTCAACATTATATTATGTGCATATATTTAAACAAACTTCCCCACATATAATTAGGAGAGAAAAAAAATGAAAATAAAACTATGTTAATTTTTCTATAAATTTACACCACAAAAAGATATTTCATTAACAACAAATTTTAATAACTAGAAGTGTTAGTCACCACAATAATCAATTTAGATACTCATTTAAAATAATAATTGGTTACTAAAATAATCACTATTATAAATAAAAATTTATAATTGATTTCTAAAATTTAGCTAACAAAGTTTTAGTTACTAAAATTTTAGCTACCAAAGAAAATTTGTCACTAAATATTTGTTATCAAAGTTTTGTTACTAAACGAATTAATTTATAAATTAGTCTTTAATTATCCCACATTCCCTATCCTAGCAAAATTTGAGATCCTACATTCACTGTCCCAACAAAATTTGATGTTCATTGGTCCTATAGTATAATCTATTTTTAAATTTTTACCAGATTATTTATTAATGTTTAGTCTCAAACTCAACATCTACGGGTCTCAATGTAAGAAGTTATTAGAAATCTCACATCAATTAAACTAAACAAATTTACATACTACAACACTTTACAAATTTGTTTTATGAGATTGAATTAGATTTTAATTTCATTTCTCAAATGTAATAAGGATTTATAACAATTATTGTGAGATTGTGAAAACTGTTATATTGTTGTGATTATGGTAAAGATGATGGAGGATGAATCCTGTCCCTCCATGAGTAGATGAGCAATAAGGTGAGTGAGAGGAAGGAGAAACAGAAGACTTATGATTCCAAAAAGAAAAGAGATGGTCCTCAAACCCTAGCCCACCACGCAATCAAGCAAAGCTTTTGAAACAGTGTTTGGAAGAACACAAGAGGTGCAGGGCTCTGCAAGTACCATTCCTTCACTATTCCATCACTTTAGACACAAAAAATGTGTTATCAGATTAAATCATTACATTCTCTATAAAGTCTCCTCCCATCATTTCTTTCCACAATCATTTCACTTCAAATGTATGCATGGTCAAGGCCACAACCCTGTCACTACTCAATTGCACATTCTATAAATCATCACACTTAGTTATCTCTTCAACCATCCACACATTTAATACCCACATAGACCAAACATCCAACAAAAATCTAACCTTTTTCTTCAAAGTTTAATGGGTTTTTTCCTAAATGGTTTTGGAGATTTTGACCACACTCTAAGTCATTTGGCAGTCAAAATAAGACAATATATTTTACTTTCATTAATGGGTTCATGAGAGGATAATACATGATTAAGTTGTTCTGCAACTTATTCATTCTTCTTAAAATTTGTATTTTCTGCTGAATTTTTGTATTGTTCCTCTACTATGCTTCCATAATACATTGATTATTACTAATTTTGACATTTTAAAATATATTAAGAAGATATTTAAAATACCAACACAATATATTTTTAATGTTCAACAAAGAACAACACAAAAAAATTAGTAGAAAATTTGGACTCTTCTTCTCAATGTTGCTTCATAACAACTAGTATTGAGTTAAGAAAAAAAAACCCAATATAATATAATTTTATATTTTGAGAGATAGAGAGAATATAGGACTACTCTGAATTATCAAAGTTAAATGTTAATATCGGTGATTATTAATAAGTCATGTGTAATTTTTTAGTATTGAGATCACTTTAAAAAATTAGACGTATTTTTTTCTGTAGTATTTTATCACTCAAATATAATATAATATTATGACTTACAATTCATTATGTCACAATTATATTTTATTTATTCAAATTATATAAACCATAATTATTGTTATCAGTGAAAATACACGTGTTATGAGTGTTCACTTTTTTTAATGTTAAAAATAAATATGAATAATTTATATTTATATAACGGAGTATATATATATATATATATATATATATATATATATATATATATATATATATATATATATATTATTTATATTTTTATATATTTTATTTATTTTTTTTTTTTATATATATGTGGTGTTACACTCAAATTATTAAAATTATTGCTATTATAACATGAACAGCTTTACAGAATATATGGTTTTTACTACTCATTATCACTACATATTACATTACTGTTTTTTAAATATCAGAATAAATTAATTTAGCATTTTTATCAATAAAATATAATAAATATAATAACATAACACACTTAGGCTCTTGAAAAAAAAAATATTATCATCCAACTTGATTTATATAATTATCTAAATATCAATATATAGATAGCTCAGCTAAAATTAAAATGAGAATGAGTTAAAGAATTGTTTTGCCGAATACCCTATACCAATCATTTACAAAATGAAATAAATAGCCATCCGTGAGATTCGTGTACATTGAGATATCTAATATAAATTACTTTTTATAGGCACATTACTTTTGATGTACATAAATTTTTGAAAGAGACCACAAATATCTAGAGGTAGTCATATACTCAAAGGAAAAACTATTAGGGTTTAGCATAAAACCCTAAAAACTACTATGGATAATGAAATTGCTCCTCCAAGTATTTGTATAAAAAAATTAAATATAATTTACGTTAAATATTTTTTTTAATTCAATTTTTAAGAAAAATATGAATAATCTAATATTCACTTATATATTTGATAATATATATTCAATTAATTTCAATAAGATTGCAGGATATGTTCCACCAACTCATGACCCCATCAGAACTTGTTTTTTGAAAGATAAAAAAAAAAAAAAAACTTTAACATAATTTGACCAGATTACTGGTATCTTGGAAGGATAGACCACCAACCACGGAACCTCCTAACATAACACCGATTAACAAACGTAGCATTCGACGATGCATGTTTTGTGTAGGACATACGTAAGAGAATTCTAGGACCATAAAGTGAACGTGAAAGGTGATCTATTTATAAAATAAAAAATAAAAAATAAAATCGTAACTATTTAAGAAATTAAAATACTTTATGAGATAGAATAGTTTTATATTGGTTTGTTATATAATTAAAGTGAGAAAAGTTTTACCAGAAAGGGAGTAAGAAGGAAAAGGAATTGGATTGCATCAATATGAAAGACTAAAAGCAAAGTCATGCGACCTTTTTACGCGTGTGAGTGAATTAACGATTATTTTTCAGTTGCAAAATATTCTAAAGCGTTGTTAAATATTTGATCTTCTTTTCAAGCACCTTTTTTTTTTCTTCAGGTTAGTAAGTTAGTATCTAATCCATATATAACAATCAAAATGGTGATTGAAATTACAACCAATATCATTTTAATAATAAAAGGATCACTTTTAACAAACTAACATATTTTGTCTATGTAATTCATGTTTCATCATTTCATAACTTGGATTGGATTGAAGAAGGGTTAACTCCTCATGGCATATGTAATTTTTCTTATTTAAATAGCTCCTATTTGTCTCACCATTTACTTTGTCATCGAATGTGTAACAAAATCTCTAAATTAATGTAGTGGTTTAATTAATATAAATATATAGTGATTAGTTTATAAGATAGTCTAATTAATATAAATATATTTGATAAATATTAATGAGCAAGACAGATAAGTGATAAAGGGATTAACAGAAGAAAAAATTCATGCAGTACTTACAATGAGGGCGATTTATAACAAATTAATTATTCATTTATGATGGTGAATGAATATTTTACCTCAATATTGTTGGTCATCCAATTTAACTGGAAGGGACCGGACTTAATATGAAGTGATATTTATGCTGGTTGTTTTTTATGTGTGTATGACTTAGTTAGTGTTATGTTTCATCAATGTCTCTTTTCCTTTTGTCAAAGAGACTACATGCAAATATTCAAATATTGTGTGTCTTTTTCTTCTTTTTTATAATTTTTCCTAACTTTTGACTATTTAGATGTGTGAAGGATTTGAACACCTCTTCTCATAGTTTATATATTGTTGAAAAAATAAATGTTATAAAAACACAGCAGTAAAGTTTCTTTATTTGAATAATAATCTCTAGTAAAATTTAATTTGCTCCCAACATCGCTTGAGGGATAATAGTCGCTAGAGTGAAGTTCTTTTAGTCTGAACCATTACAAGAATTTTTATATTTAGCAACTGAAATAAATTCGTCGATAAATGATGTATTTTAGAATTTAAATTATCGAATAATACTTTCGTCTGTTGGTCAAATTTATCAGTAAATTATGTTAGTAATATGTAATGAGGTAATTTATCTGACAGATGTTTTTATCGATAAATATGTTAGTAAAATTAGTGACAATTTTCTCATCACGTTTGATGAGATTTTTTTGTATATTATAAGAAAATGGATGAGAAGATAAAGAAAAAAAAGAGAAGAAGAGGAAAAGAAAAAAGAGAAATATGAGAAGGTGTGGCGATGAGGTGACGTGACGACTCTAAAAATAACAAAAAAAACTAAACTATAAAATACTATAGGTATTATAAATACTAAATGTGACTTATTCAATAAAATAAAATGTTCATGATAGTCACATTGTTTAACAAGGGCCATCAGGTTAAAAAGAATCATTAGAAAAGGAAAAATACATCTTTAGGCTTGACACTGGAAAACTTTTATAAGAATAATCATATTTTTTTTTTATAAAAGAAAGGCATAAATAAGGGAGAAGACTAAGTAAAGAAGAAAGATAGGTTTTGAAAAATATATAGCCTTTCTTTTCTTCAAAAAGTTTGTCTCCCAAAATATATATAGATAACTTTCACATTCACTCATCTTTCAGATTTTATTAAATATTTGACTGATGAAGATAAAAAAAAAAAAACTTTACAATACTTTTCTTCCTTTCACCTTATTTTGCTTTAAATCTCCTTTGTTTTCTCTTTTTAACCTTTTTCTTTACTTATTTTATTTATTTAGACTGTATATAAGAGTTAGGTACATCTCTGGTTATAGTCCGTGCATGTCTTTGTGTCTAACATTCTCACATGCTCCTCATGTGCTCTAGTTTCATGTTTCAAATTTTAATTAAATTTCAACATTAAATAAGTGTTCAACATTTAATTATTCAAAAACATCCTTAAAGCTATTAACTATCATCTTTCTTTTACCACAAACTTCGGCACTAAATTATATAATAATGTAATTAATACTTAATTATTAGTCTGCTCTTGAAAATAGGTATGATATGCATTTACCAACTAATTAAAAATGATTTAATATTCATCATCACCAACCAAGAAAAACTAGATGAGCTTTATTGGTTTGCATTGTTGAAGAGGTTTGAGTTTAGACATAATTGAAACAAATTGTACTTGTTTGAAAAGGTGTGGTAGGTGTTTTTGAATTTGAAAGTGATTTCAAATTTATATCATATGGTGGCATCGCAGTTAAAGACAGCGAATATATACAAAGACAGAGAGGGAAGACAAGGAAAGCAGATATATGTAGTTTGGGATTCTCAATCTAATCTCATAAATGTCACATCCTTTATTTTATTTTTCAAAATAAATAATAAAATAAAATAAAACCCCATTTGTTTATCTGGGTACAGCTAAGTTGAAATCGAAATTGAAATTAAAATCTTTAAAAAAAAAATGGTATTATTATGATGAGGTTGTTTCTTTGCTGTGTTGTAATTTGTGTAGAAGTAGGAAAATAATTCACAGCTGTGTAAAGTGTGAGAAGTAAACAAAAAGGTTGAAAATGGAAGATGAACCTGACACCTGTTGTTTTCGTTGTCAACCCTAACATTCTATTGGTGGCCATATTTTGACAGGCAAAGATTCTCTTAAAGATATAGACAATTCGTATATCAATCACACACGGTAATTTTATTTATTTTTTTTCAAATGACACCTTATGCTGTATGTTAACATTGCTATTGCATTAAGTGTATATTATTTTATGTTCAATATGGATTTAGTTTATGAAATTTGATTCAAAATTAAAATTTATTATTGTCTGAAATTTCGATATATCTTGATTATTAAATTTTAGAATGAATAAATATAATTTTTTTAACTCAATTACATTAATTCTTTTAGGTGTTAAACGTATTTTATAGCAGATATTGAATCGGAAATATATTAAACAGTGTAAACAATTTCAATATTAGCATAAAACGTGTTCGACACGTCAAAAAAATTAATGTAATTTGATTAAAAGAAATATATTCATTTATTTTTAAAGTTTACATACCAAAATAAATTTCAATTTTAGATCAAAATATAAGAAACCCGTTCATTTAACATTTTGAATTTTTGAATTACTTAAAAAGAAACATCGGAGAATGTATTAAAAAAAAAAATAAAGAGCATAGAGTTTTGTGGTAAGTAGATGTATTTGGTAGATTGTAAGACTATAATTATTTCATTAGAATTAAAATACCTAACTTAATTAGAATGAAGGAAAATATGTACTATTTAACTCGTTATAATATTCTGACTTAAGTGGAAAGTTAGTATTATATTTATGCTATATAAAAATGACAACAGAACACATTTGGCTGAAACAAAATTAGGTTATAACAATTAATTATCCTATGTAGATTCATATAATACAAATTTGTTTTATTTTTTGTATTTTTTTTCTTTCATAAAACATAAACTTTGGAATGCATTCATATATCTTTTTCAAGTCTTTTTCTCTTAAGGTATGAGTAGATATAGTATGTCCTTTATTATATTCTATTTTTTCTTTTAAATACTTATTTACACTACTTTTATATGATAAGTACAAGTGTATGCAATCTTTTTTTCTAAATAATATTTCCAAAATACTTTTTAGGCTATTCTTCTGCTATAAGCACAAGTGTAAATCATTATTCCTTATGATATATACTCTTCTCTTTTAACAAATATAAATATAAATAGTATTTACTTTATTTAAAAATTATGATTAAAATATCTTTTAACACCTTACTACTATATTAATTATAAGATATTTTTATACTTATACTTATATTTATATTTTAAGATATTTAATTATATATTTTGATAGACAAAACTACACCATAATTTGTACCATTTCATGTTCACAAAATATAACAATAATTCTATTAAATCATTTATCTCCTTAAAAACCATCTTCAAATATATATATATATATATATATATATATATATATATATATATATATTGGTAATAAATATTCTCGATTAAAAGTCATTTTCAACCCTTTATATATTACATAACTAACAACAAATTTGATTAGATGTTTTATCTCGGTCAAAAAGTTTAACTTTTCTGACTGTCTTGAAATGTTACTGGTAACACAACTAGATAAATTAAAATTATTTTAATAAACATACATTATTAAATATTTAGAAAAACTAATTGTACTTTTTAAATTAAGTAAACTGTATATATTTTTTAGAAAAATGATAATGTAATTTGTTTCGATAATGTTTAATTAGTTTGGACAAAATAAAGAATAATGCACTACTCATTTTCCAATAAATAAAACAAAAACATATAATTCAACACAATCTACCTTTTTTACTATATATATATATATATTATAGAAAATTAAACTTATTTTCTAATCCTATTTAACGTCCATTAATTGTTATTTTTTTTCTCATACATTAAGTTTGAGATTTGTTTTTGTAGGTTTAGATACGTTTATAAGAGGAAAAGAAGTTATTCTAAATAAATGAAAGTTAAAATAATATTTCCCTTTCTTTTGTTCTTTCTCGGAAGAAGTAAAAAGGTACTTTTCATTTCTAATCTATATTACCTCTTATTTCTTTCCTTCAAATGATCACATAAATCATGTCTATAGCATGTATATGAAAAAAAGAGGTACATACACTTCTACTATTGAGTCTGCATGTAGAGTGGTGAAATTAGATTTTTGTTTTTGCAATGAATGATTAACGAAAACAATGCATGATAAAACACATTTTTCTAATGCAAATAAAAATAGAAAAAACATTTTTACTGTTTGTACTGTACGTGTAACATTGTATCATTTATTGATTTGGTGTGACTTTATATGCTTTTTACCGTAATTTTTGTTGTTATTAACAGTGCCACTAAAAATTAGGGTAGGGTCTAACCGACATTATTTTAATTATTTATAATTATTTTATATAATTTTCCGTATTCTAAGCAGGGTGATATGATTGCCCTCATGGGTTGAATGTTTTACTTTTCCAGAACAAAAGTCAGTCAAAGTGATAATTTGTCAAAAATTGTAGAATGTGTCTATCAACTTATACATACACATTATTGCTTTTATAATGGACAAAATATATAATCCATTTCTTTAAATCACATCATCAAGTCCTTCCGTCTCTCCATTCCTCCCTTCCTTTCTCATAAGTCATAACCCTACTTGTCAATTTCAATTTTCCTTATATAAATATTCAAATAATTGTCTTCAAATCAATATTTAAATACAGGGTTTATTGTGCATGCCTCAAGGCCTAATTATTTGCTTCAAAATACAATTACATTAATTTTTGCCATTAATTTTTCTTTACAATTTAAAAAATAATTGCCCATTTTCAATTTTTTTTTCTTTTAATATGACTGATTACTTGAAGTTTCTGTATCTGTACCTTTGTCCGTAAAGTTTTTCTACATATTTCTTTTCTGATATTTAGTTCTAATAGTTTTGTTTTGGTAAATATTTAAAGTAATAATATTTTGAAATTCAAATGATTAAATGATTAAGTAATATTTTTAGTAGTATATTGATATCTAATACAAATAGATAGAAAGAAGAAAAAAAAAATGAAGAGAGTGGGTTTTGCAATAGGAAAAGAGTGATGGTGTAAACAAATGTAGCATGTTAGAGCAAAAAAGGAAAAACAGGGAATTAAAGGGGTTAATAATAAAAGAGGGTAATAAAAGTGGTGGAATTAGGTGACAGGGTTGGGGACCTAAGAGGGATTATTCTAAAATGTAAACAAAAAAGGGTTAGTGCAAAGCTGTCCCTGGAAGGAAGTAGTATTATAATCAATTGGTAATAAAATATGATTGCATATAAAGCAAAGTGGAA
>Ga0214542_1000916_pt1 | contig 57620 bp, 63 predicted proteins | sample CNSS1metaG_FD_160096 | JGI IMG/M metagenome (GOLD analysis project Ga0214542, IMG submission 160096) | Root nodule microbial communities from cowpea collected in UCLA plant growth center, Los Angeles, California, USA - CNSS1 | ecosystem: Host-associated > Plants > Roots > Nodule | place: USA...
AGTGAGACTAACTGACTCCTTAGAGTGTCAGGATGCAATCCTTACCTTGAATCCTTACCAAATTATATAGATGGGGCACCACCATGGACACCCACTAACAGGGGCCATGGAATTACGTCCCGACCATTGAAGCGCGACCTTGAAACTCTACCTAGAGATTTCAAGGAATTACACACTGACCATGGACCAATCATAATCAAACAAGTAATATTTAACATGCACAGGTATATATATATATATATATATATATATATATATATATATATATATATATATATATCACTACAAAAAAACATGTAAATATCGACGTTTATTTTTGTAATATACGTCATTTTTAACTGTCGTTATTTACTTGAGTGACGGTTTTCTGAAATGTCGTAATTCTTGCCGTCACAAAGTATAATATGGCGGTTATAGATGAACCGCCGCAACAACCGTCATTTTATACAACATATAAAGTGGCAGTTTAAAGAGGCAAAAATCGTCAGTTAAAACTAACGTAATATTTTTACTTGATGATAGATATAATATGAAAAACGACGTTTTAAACTAACATTATTATCATTATATTATGACATTTTTAAATGTCACCAGTTTAATTAATTACAATTAATTATGAGATTAATTACGTCATTATCAAATGTATCAAGTGACGTAATTTTAATATTTAATTATTTATTCTTTTTTAATATTTCTTATACTTTCATAATTCGATAAAATTATTTTTTCATGATAATTTAAAATATATAAAAAATTATAGCACTATCAAATAGAAATTGATAAACTAAATTGATTCATTGTCAATATAACATAACTACACCAAAATATCAATTCAAGCATTTGAAAAAAAAAAAGACAATATTAAGAGTACCAAAATATTCAAGTATCTAAGAAAAAAAGACAACATTAAAAGTCCTAAGTCTAAGGTGTTTTGTTTCCACCACTTGATCCTACTATTTCATGGGGAGATGGCACACCACTTTCAAGTTATGCGTACCAGCTTGATCACAGTTGAGACTAACTGCTTAACTATCTCTAATCCAATTCCTTTGTTTGCACCTGTCACAACTGCATAATGATTAAACTCAAACCCACAAAGGTTAAAAGGAATTCACAAAATGTAAGATTTGAGTTCAACAAGAAAATTGAAAATTGAAAGTTGAATAACAAAACTAAAAAAAATGCCAATTCTACCTTTTCTTGCCTTCCCCATCTTCAGTTTTAACTTTCAAATCAATTATTGCAAACTTGTTATGCGTGTTAATGTCATTCTTTTATGATAAGAAATTTTAACATTAATAATGGCCCATTAGTTATGTCTACGACTCTTATTTGATATGAAAAAGACAAATGTTGCATTTCCTTGAAAATTGTGTATCCTTGTATTGATGATTTTTTTTTTATGTAAGGATAAAAATTTAAAACAGAAGGTTGTGAACAGAAAGTTACCTCTTTGTTATCCCCCTCTCCAGCAAAAGATTCTCTGCCTTAAAAACAAAGTTCAACTAAATCAACATCAACTCAATTAAAAAAAGTCTTAGGTTTGCAAACTTTGTTTCCTATTTCAGTTATAAAATTCATCATTTTTTTAAATAAAAAATTTCACTAATTTTATAAAATATTTTTATTTCAAGGGAAACAAAATAAACAATAAAGAAAAGCTACATTAAGTACCTCGTTATGTAGCTTTAAGTGTTCACTTGTGGATAAAGCACGTAATGACATATCCAAGCTATTTGTTTTACTTGACACACCACTATTAACCAAATTGAGTCCAGATGCTTGCAACCCATCTGCTAGAGCTACCACTAAATCTTCTGAAATAGAAATCCCATGCACAAGAAATATACACAAATCATAATAGCAATCCTACATAATAAAAGATGGATAATTAGTAAGTCACTTACGAGACCACTTTTAAGAAAGGGAACAAACATTCAAATTCGTCATCCAAAGATACACATCAGCACAATAGTCAGCTCTGGAGCAAAAGCAACTGGAAGCTGCCTTGGAGGTAAAAAGAGAACAAAAAACAGAGATAATACCAATACCAACCAAGATTAAAGCTATCTCACTAATTTGAACTATAAAAGATTCATTAAATATATATGAAAAAAAAAGATTAACACTGTGAAACCCCGATTCTGATTTAGTAACAACATGAAAAAAATGCATGAACAACTATATCTAAAGTTTTGTTCATAGCTGCAAAAAAATGTCAAAAGGGTCATGATCACTTTTTTCCAAGTAACATTTTCTTTACACCCTTGTATTAGCCCTATTATTTCTCATGAACTTTAAAGAACCTCAATGGAGTATTAGCCCTATTATTTCTCATGAAGTTCAAAGAACCTCAATGGAACAGTGAAATAGGGACATACATACCTCAATGGAGTATTAGCTCTATAACGATTTGATCAAATACTATGAAATCAATATTTTCAAATGAAAAAGAAATATTGGCCATTTAAAAATTTAAGAAAGAAACATTTTTTTCTTAAAATAACAATTCCATTGCCAAGCAAAATCACAACCATGAAAAACACAAAACCAGTCTCAAATGCTTCTCATGATAACGAGCCAAAGTAAAAAATTCTCATTCTAGTGTACCAAATCACTAGCAAGTAAACACAATTAATGAATCAACATTTTTTTTATTACCTCTGTCACCACCCCTTTTCTTCTTTACAACACCCACACCTTCCATTTTCTTACTCTCAAACTAAATTTCACCAAACGCAATGACTTTATCATAATTTTCCTCACCCTTCTCAAGAAGGGTCTAAATGGTTCTCAAATCGATTTTCTGCTTGTGACTTAGACTCAGGGCGTCGAAGAGGCGCTCATGCTCTTGCCTTACGCATTTTGAAGCAAAAAAAATAATAAATCAAAAAAACATTAAAAAATCACTAAGTTCAGTATAAGAAAAACATAAAAAATTGCTCAAATTCTTCAACTAGAGAGTAACTAACCTCACTGTGTGCGCCATCCCTCACCTCATTTTTTTTCGCATTTTCAGTACTATTTTTGGGTTTTCAACAAGGGGAAAACCCAATCAGCCACATCCAATCATAGGAGATGAACAAAGGAGTGTCGGCGGCGAGTCGGAGTTCGAATGGAGGGCTGTAGTTGGTGACGATTACGAACCCAGTCGCGGTGGCTGGTGCGGTGGTGGCGAGTCGCGCTGTCTCGAACGTGTTGGAGAAACGGAGTAGGAGATGTTGTTAATAGTGTATGAGCGCTTCACGCGTGGCGGAGCGAAGGGCGATGGTGTCGCCGGTGAGGCCTTCGACGGGTGCCAGTGTCATTGGTGGTGGGTAGAAGGTGAACACATGTTTCAGGGGTTGGATTAGTGTTGTTGGTGTCGAGAAGAAGAGACTGTTGAGAAGGAAAGAGCGAAGTCGAAACATCGTTGCCGACGTTGGCCATGGCCGGCCATGGGGGGCAACGACGTTAGCGATTGCGGCTCCATAGGTTCGGCGACATGGAGGCTCGATAGGGGCTGCAGTTGCTCGAGTCTGGAAGAGGCAACAGAGAAGGGGCTGCCTTTGTGTAGTGAGTTAATTAGGGTTAGAGAAAAAATGGGTCTGTGTGGCTTTTCTCGTTGTGAGAGTGAAGAGATATGGGGTTTGAGTAATTTGGGTGTTAGTGACTTAAGTTAAAAAAATATTAAATTGTTGTGTGGGAAAATGAAATAGAAAAGAGAGGGAACAAAGTTTTTTAAAAGAAAAGGGTATCGAGACAAAAGTGGGACAGGAAATAATTTCATAAAATTATAAAAATAATGTTTTATATAAAGTGGCATTTCAAAATGACACAATTTTAAATAATAATATGACAATGTAAAAGATGGTGGTTAGAAACGCCATATTATACATATACATTATGGCCGTTATCAAACTGACGTATTATACTGCAAAAAGCGACAATTTTAATTAACTGTCGTATTAAAAACATCGTTATATACATGATTTTTTGTAGTGTATATATCATGTCAACCTTTACAATTCATCCTCACTTGTATTCCATATTGAATCCATTCCACTCATCCTTCACAAGTCACAAATGTAGAAGTGTATTTCCTACCGACACCATGCCACATTCATTAATCCACCCTCACTCATGTCTCATGTCAAAGCTATACCAAACTCATCATTTTAATCCCATGAATCACCCCATACAAACATCATGCTCACCTCATGTTAAAACTCATGAATCATAATTCCATCTTATTCATACAAGGTCACTCAATTCATACAGTTCATACTCAAGGTAAAGCATACCAAGCCAAACATACAATTAAGGGCCCAAAAACATGAAAGGAACAGTTATATAGAGAAGTCTCGTGCCAGTCTCGCCCAAGCCACAGGGTCTCGCTTAGGCGAGACTGTCATTAGGGAAACCTTGCGAGACTCGCGGATTCTCGCTTAAGCGAGCCGCTGCTCGCCTGGGCGAGAATACCCCTCGCCCAAAAAAAGAAAAGCTTTCACGCTTGAGCTACGCATACAACAACACACTCAAAACAACAGTATACATCCATTCAATATTTCACAAAGGTACCACAATCGTAAGAATCATAAAAACAGTGGCAAAAAGTGCAAGAAATAGACTTTAACAAAGATCCCTAGCTTCCCTTACCTGGAATGAGCTAGACACCGAACAACGGAACGCCACGGCTCTAGAAAGAGATTACAGCACTGTAAAAGTGAAGCGGACAGAGTTAAACAGGTTTATCAGTACGAACCTTAGCTGGACTTACGAAGAGTACGTTGAAGGAAGAAGAGCATGGCTGAGATCAACTTACATGGACAGAAGAGAGCTATTTGCACTTGGAACGAACGGGATCCAAAACCCTAGCAGAGGAAAACGGCAACTGCTCTAAGGGTGTGAGGGTTCTGTTTTTCGAAAGTGAGCACAAAGTTTAGGTTTAGGGCATATTAGGTATAATCTTTCCCCTTTTAGGCCAACCCTTAGGCTCATAAGATTGGGGCAGCCCTTAAAATAAAAGGCCGAAAATAAATGGCCTTACAGAATACTATTTTGATATATTTTATATAATTATTTTTTTATTTCTAAATCATTATCAAAGTGTAATTTTGTCACTATAATTGTATAAAAAAAATTATTTACTATAATATAAAATTTTAATATAATTGCTATGAATATGTTAACCTTTACTCTTTGTATGATCTTGATTAAGTGATGTATTATAATTTTTATTAGTGTATAAAAAAGAAATTCATTAGAATTTAAAAAATTGAAGTAAACAAACATTTAAAATATATATGAATTTGAATATTTGTTTTTCTTTTATATCTTTTTAAATATTTTTAAATTTTATCAACTAGGTTTCATTAATATTTGCAAATTTAAGAAATCCGTTGGTTTTCATGAAATTTTATTTGGTATTATAATTTGAAATGTATACAATTATAATTTCTTTTTAAATATTTGATATTAAAGAAACAAACCTCCACTTAATATTAAATATTTGATAATATTATGTTTATTTAGCTTAATTTTATATTATTTTATAAAAATTAATTAATTAATACTGAAACAATAAGAAAGTGGGTATGAATATATACCCGTTACCTAGTGGGAATGAGACAAAAGTTTGATACCCGTTGGATTTGAGTTTGGAGATGAGAATGAGTTTTTTTTTTACGGAAATGGATAAGGGATTGCGAAACCCATCTCCACCTCGTTACGTTGTCATCCCTAAAGATGATTGTAAAACCTTGTTTCTCTTTCCAGTGCCTTTATTTTTAAAATCCTTTTGATTTCTGGTGCAAGTTTAAAAATTGTATTTTTTTTACATTTAAATTTATATTTAATGAAATCTAAAAAGAAATATGTTATCAAATTCCTTTTCAATGGTCTGCTTGGGTTAAGGAGATGATTTGAAAAAGAGTGAGTGAGTGAATTTGAGAGAATGAAAAAAGATTATGGCGTTGTTTGAATTAAAAGAAATATGATATGATTTATGATCAAGATTTGTGTACGATGGAATGAGTATAATAAATAAAAAAAATTTTAATAGATAAAATTATACTATATTATACTATTACCATTTTACTCTTAAAATTACATTATATAAATGTAAATATAATAATAATTTTTTAGGAGAATGATTCTCCTCCATTAATATTTTTCAGTTCTTCATAAATGAAACCCTAGAACCAAAACATAAATCAGCACAGTACCAGACGAAAACTGCTCCAAATATGACCCTCACCACCAACAAGAACCTCACCAACGCACCACCAACATACATGTACAGTATATATGCATAAAGAATCCCGAGCTTCCTAGCACGACCACAACATCTTTCCTCACCACGAACTAGCCACCAAAACACCACAACCACCAAATCCCTACCACAATCCATCAATAAAACTGGGCATTTCGGTAAAAACATCATCTATGAACAACATTTACCCTTCAATCATCTCATCATACAAAACATCTTTTCTCTCCTCTATTCTGCTAATCACTGCCTTCAAAAACACCTGCAGATCGTTTAAAACAAACATACAACCTATTTGCAATTCCATCCGCGTGAATAGTACGTACCTAGAAATAAACATAACATAAAATAACAAAGCCAGATTTATGTTTCGAGTGATATTAATTCAAAAGTCATTTGTGTTTCTAAAGAAAAATTCTTAAAAGACTTATTTTCTTTTATTTTGAATGGATTGACATTAATTCAAAAGTCATTTTGTTTCTAAAGTAAAATTCTTAAAAGACTTATTTTCCTTTATTTTGAATGAATTTGAAATATAGTTTGTATTGTTTATTTTAAAGATTTGAATGTTAGGATAAAAAAAAATATAAAGATAAAATTTATAGAAATCTTTGAAAAATTGAATATATATAATAGAATAAAAGAAATATTTTAATAGATTAAAATTTAAAATTAACATTTTACTCCTATAATAATAATAATTATTATTATTAATTATAATAATAATAATAGTTATTAATAATAGTTATTATTATTATTATTATATAATGAATATGTTAAATTTAGGTTTAAATACATTTTTTGTCCTTCTGTACAAGTGGTACCGTACGGTATACGCGTAACACACCCCAATGCAACGTAATACAAATAATGGCACATGTACAGTATTCCGTTAATAATCTAAACAAGGACAAAATAAAACATTATATCAAAATGAAGATCATCCGCAACAAACACTACGAATATGAAGAAAAAAAATGTATTTAAGCTTTAAATTTAAAAGTAGAAGTGGGCTCACTATTTCTTTTTTAACTGTGCAAGTGATAATTACCAAGAAAATATTATGGATAGTTAGGAATTTCCCACCATTCCCTTCTAATCTTGTCAATTAAGGGAATATGAAAATTTGGATATCTACCGCAATTCCATTGTCACTGATAAACGCCTATCTGCAGAAGTGAACATGTACAATCCTTGCAAATTCATCCGTGTCTACAGTAAATGTGTAGAAGTATATAACACTTCAAATTTTTTAATTATTATATATCAATATATTATTCTACTTTTAATTTATATTGTTTCTTAGTCATTATGCCTGGTTTCAGATATCGGATAATGATTATATTTTGAGTGATTGTACTTAATGACGGACGGGCAAATGTATTTGTTGGAGAAATTCATAGAATTTTATTTTATTTTTCTTAATAATGTACATGTGTAAATGCTGATTATTCCCATAATTTAAATTTAAAATAAAATACAATAGATCAGTTTCAAGACACTCTGTTTCTGAAAGAGGCAGACTCCTTTTTCATGCAGCTTCAATGGCAAAGTTCACTGGAAAAGACACCCCGAAATATCCTGTAATATATACACACAGAAATCGATTGTGAAATTGAGACCCAAATGCATACTCTGCCCCAATAACCACAATCGCGCAAACCATGGAAATCAACTTAGGTAGAAACCAAAACACCCCGAAATTCAGCAGGAAACCCTAAAACGGCAGCAATAAGAGGAGACAATGTGCGCTAAAACGAACTACCGAACGTGCGACGGGATGGATTCGTGCAGCACAAATCAGTAATCTTCAGGTCACAAACGGAGCTCTCTACCACAACCTAGGTATGCTTCTATGCTTTTGAAGAGAACGTGAAACAAAAGAATGTGAGAGTAAGAGGACATAACTTCTATGCTTCTTTCAAATGAAACTAAACCGTCTCTCCCTCCCTCCCCGAATACATGTGTCTTAACAAACAAAAACAAAAATAAAAGAGAAAAGCCACTTCAGCTGCCACGTAACAAAAAGTAAAATAAAAATAATCAAAATATCATTTTCCAGAAAAAAGTAAACCCGAAACCAGAACTACATTACATAAATTGAAAACCCTTTTTTTTTTTAAAACGGAAGACGCTCCTCCCTCGAATAGAACAGAGCTGAGAGAAAGAGCGCCACAATGGCGGGTTTCTCCCTCGAATCTTCTTCAACTCAATCTTCGTCTTCCTTTTCCTTCACAAACCCTATCTCCGCTGCCTCTTCAATTTTCGGTGCCGCTAGCTCTGTCTCACCCTTGTTCTACTCTTCCTCCTCTGCAACGAAACCGTTCGAGGCTTCTTCCTCATCTACATTGACGACGTCGTTTGGGGCACCTTCCTCTTCCACATCCACTCTGTTTGGGGCTGCGTCCTCCGCTGCGACGCCTCTGTTTGGTGGAACGACCTCTGCATCAACGACACCGTTTGGTGTAACGCCCTCAGCTTCGACTTCGTTATTTGGTGTAATACTCTCAGCGTCGACTCCGGCGTTTGGGGGAACTGCCTCAGCGTTGACCCCGCGTTTGGTGGAACGCCCTCATCTTTCATTCCGGCATTTGGTGTGGCACCCTCAGCGTCGACTACTGCGTTTGGAGGAGCATCATCAGCTTCCACGACGCCGTTTGGAGGAGCGTCATCCTCATCAACGACCTTGTTTGGTTCAGCCTCCTCAGCTTCAACGACTCCATTTGGTGTAGCGTCCTCTGCTTCAACGACGGCAGTAGCGTCTTCAACATCGACGACGCCGTTTGGTGCAGCATCTTCAGTCTCAACGACGTCGTTTGGAGCAGCATCTAGAGTGTCAACGACGTCGTTTGGAGCGTCGACTGCTTCGGCATCGCCTTTTGGAGCGTCCTCTGCATCGCTGTTCGGAGCAACAACTTCTGCTGCAACGACGCCGTTTGGAGCGTTGGCAGTTTCTTCAGCTTCCTCAACCTCTGCAAGCGGCTCTCCTTTGTTCTCGGGTATGTTTGCCACTGGACCCTCTTCGACCTCGACCTCAACGACGATCCCAGCGTTTGCAAAGCCGTCTGCTTCAGCTACTATTACAACGGTGTCATCTAGCTCTTCGGGACTCTCCTTCGCTTCTCAACCCTCTTTTGGGTTCCCCAATGATGCTTCAACTACGGCTTCTTCTTCAGCTTCTTCGGCGGCTTCTGGCGCATCGGCTTCAAAACCAACGGGTTCTTTTTCGTTTACCACATCTTCTGCGCCACTGTTCTCGACTGTGACGACCACCACTGCTTCTACTGTGGCTACTGGCAGCACGACCCTTTCATCTTCTGTGCCTGCCTTTGGTGCTACTATTGCATCTTCTGCAACCGCAAGTACTTTGGCGGTTCCTGCTGCTTCTACTGGTGCGGCACCTTCTGCCAGTACAGGATCATCTTTTACAGGATTTGGCGTAGGGAGCACGGCATCCGATGTTTCTCTTGGGACTGGGTTTCCCTTTGCGAATAAGTCGACCTCAGTTTCTACCGCTACTACTGTATTTGGTGAGTTGTGCAGTTTGAATCATTTTAGAAATATCTGTGTAAATCATGTTTGCTGCTATCTTTGAAGTGTATGAACTGTTTTTGTTGTATCTTTGAAGTGTATGAACTGTTTTTGTTGTTAAATTGGAGATTCATTGGTGATTTACGTCTATGATGATATTTTCTTTTGAATCAATTTGATGCATGGATGGAATGTAGATTTTTTTCAGCATAAAAAAATGCTCGGGTAGAAGATTTTTGTCCTGAAATAAGTTTGAAATAATTTTCAGTTGTCTTCTACTTTCTTTGTTGTTGGTTTTTCCTTGTATTCTGCATTACTTTTCTCTGATTTTGTGACTGTGTGGTGTTATGAACACCGTGAAGCGGATAGTTCTCATTGAATATGCACATATGGTAGTAACTTTATCATTCACATAGTGAGAGCTTTATTGGCCAATCTTAATATCAATATAAGTAGGTTTGAAACTAGTTAGCATCAAAAACACACATTGCCACTTTTTATCCCCGCTACACCAAGTATACTGCGAAATGTATATTACCACAATCCATTCTTGATTTCTCTTCTAATAGAGGTTTAATGATAGTATTTTTTGTTGCCCTATGTCCAACTCATAAAACCCTAGATTTTATGGTGTTCTTACTGAGGTTGAGATGGTCTACCTTCGCATATTTATGGTACTGTTGGAATGTCCTATAACTTCAGAGGGAAAGGATCTTGTCACTAAATTGGTCGAGGGTGGTGTGCCTATAAAATACACTTTGACGCTCAAGTCTGTACAATGTCGAGTAATAAGTTATTAAGAATGTTCAATACCTATAAAATGTCAATCTATTTATAGAGTCTTAATGGGCTTTTCCTTGGCCAAAATCATAGTGATGTTTTTGACATGCGAAATTACATTCTTGGGAGGGATCATTGTGAAACGTCCTACATCAAATTGTGTTTTCGGGAAGGATAAAAAACGAAGCTTCCTTAGTAGAGATGTCTAATCAATATAAAACACAAGTTCGTAGCAAAGAAATTTTAGCTCATAGGGTAGATTTAGGCTAGCTGTTAGATAATTGTCATTATTGTAACAATCAACAACACTTGCATTGTTGTTGCTACCAGTCTCACCGTCATTCTTATTGTGAACGTCATATCGTCGTGTTATTGACATCACTGTTGTAGTTACCATCGTCACCATTAGTTGCTACCTTATTATTATTGTTGTTGTAATTGCTTCTACCATTGACATCGTCATTATTGTCATCACCATCACTACCATCATCTCCACCACTTCTACCACCACCACCACCATCACAACATATTGTTATTTGGTCTTTAACATGGGGCACATCACCGATAGCTAAACGTTGTTCCTACTCAACTTTATCCTAATAGGCCGCTTTGTAGGCATTCTAGGTTATCTGTCATATGCTTCGGCTGAAAACTTCTCCCCAAGCGTTCCTACACTACTATAGTACTTGTCCTAAAGAGTCGATGAGTTGGTTGTCCTTATTTGGCCAGCCCAAGGCTTGCTTATTTGTTCCTTATACTTCCACTTTTAAGAACTTTAACAATGGTGTTTTTTTTTTGAAGTTGTAAAAAATCTGTCAGGGTGTTGGTATTTCTTTGACAATGATAAGCCCAAGTTTCCCTTTTATTGGACCCAACATCCTTTTTGTTACGATGAGTGGTCGAGGTTTATAATGACGACTAAAGACAATAGGATATTGAGTCTTTTGAATGAGCTTCCACGGAGGCTCCCCGCTAGAAAGATTGTGGTTGTACTATTATCTACTCATCCTTGCACGGATATCTATGGTATGTGTTTAATCTTCATATAGAATTGGATCGACAATAGACTTGGCTGAATTTTGCTATTGTTTACGCAGGGGTTATGTCGACAATTGAGAACAATCCAAGGCAAAAAAGTCGTTACCATACTCTTAGAGAGCAACTTCTTGCTAAGGGAAGAGGGGAAGGGACTTCAAACCCCACTGAGGAGGCAGAAGTGGACTACAAACTCAACTTGTTGCCCGTTGCTGAAAGGAAGAAAAGGCATGCAACTGGATCTTCTCGCTATTCTTGTCCGAAGCTAGCTCGATTAGATGCTGACAAGTCTTATGCTCAATTGATGAGTATAGATCTGAAGATGTATGAAGGCATAAGTGTCAACCTTACAGATGCTGAAGCTGTAGCTATCACCTCGGCCTCTCACGAGGTTCTTCTTAATGCCTTTGTTGAACATCAGTCTCGAGCCTTAGTGATTGGGAGGCACCTCGGCTCAGAGCCCTGTAAAGGTGGTTCTAGTGCTGATTTTGAGAAGCTAAAGGCTGAAAATGCAGAGTTGAGAAAAAGCATGAAGGGCTTGACCGAGGAAAAGAATACCTGGTCATCTCAGGTTACGGGCTTGTGTAAGCAGATAATCAATTCGCAAGTCGAGAAGAACTCGTGGAAGACAAGATGCTTAGATTCCGAGGACAAAGAGAAGAAGGCCACTGATGCCCTTGCCGAGATGACCTTATCTCGTGATAACGAGAGAATGGCTTGGTTGGCTATAGACAAGGAACTATGGGATTTGAAAGCGAGCGTGGTCAAGGAGCATGAAGAAGGATTCCGCAAGGCTCTTCCTCAGGTCGCTTTGTTGTTTGATATCTCAACAGATGATGAGCGCTTTGACGTCAACAAAGATGTCTATCAGAAATCGTTGGTTCCTATAGAAGATATTCGTCTAGTTGAGGAGTTTGTTGAGAATAGCCCAACTACCCTTTCTGTGGAGGCTTCGGGGGGAGAAGAAACCTAAACTATACTTAGCAATTTTTCCCTTTTGCCTTCTGTTTTGATGTGTCCTTCAAACTTTTTAGAAGGATTTTTGCAATTGTTGGCTATGCCGTTTTAATGAATAGAATGCTCACTTTAATTTTAATTTTGTTCTACGTGTTCATTTTTTTTTTTCAACTTTATGTGGGATAGTGGTATGAGGACTTTCATAGTTAATCAACTTTGACTGAGGTGGGGTTTTGATAACTAATCAACCTATACTGAGGTGGTTCTTATGGGGAATATTAATAACTTAATCAACCTTGACTGAGGTAGTTCTTGGGAGGGATTTTCATAACTTAATCGACCTTGACCGAGGTAGTTCTCAGTAGGGATTTTTATAACTTAATTGATCTTAATTAGCCTGGATGTCAGATGTCATGTATGTTGGCCCAGGTGTCCTCCTTTTCGGCCTCCTGTACATTTACCTTAAAGCTTAATTCTTTTAAGTTGAAGATGAATAACTTCTTAATGATTTTAACAATGCTTTATAAGTTTTTGACAAATTCAGACGTAAGTAGTGTAAAATTTGGAGTGTCCTGTTGCTGATCTTTTCTATGAAATAGGGGCTCATCTTTGTATTTTATTTTTCATCTTTTTCGATTTCACTTTTTAAAATTATCATTCCTCATTCTTGTAAATTGCAATCACATTTTAGTAAATTGTTTTTGTTCAAAATATTTTTCAATTTGTAGGGGTGAGCACTACAACCTCTACTCCAGCAATTTTGGGTTCCAGCACCAGTGCAACTCAAACATCATTTGCTGTTGTTGTGGCTTCTACTACTGGGTATGCATACATTTTGTAGGCTTGTAATTGAAGTATTTCCTTTTTTTTTTACCTTTAGTAAATGCTGTTAAAAGTATGCATTTTCTCTTGGTTCACCATTCCTTCTATCTCTCGTTTTTCTGTTTTAAGTTAGGCTTAAATAGTCATTTGGTCCTAGTTTTGGTCGATTTTTTTCACTTTAGTTCTACTTTTGAAATTGTTTTCAATTTGGTCTTACTTTTCGTTATATTTTTTCAATCAACTCCTTTTTGTTAACTCCGTCTAAATCATTAACGGATGTGAACAGTAACTGTCACGTGTCATTTCGTGATTTTATTTATTTATTTATTTATTTTTAATTTTTTTTAATTTTTTTTAATTTTTTTTCAATTTTTTTTTAATTTTTTTAAAAAATTTTTTATTTAAAAAAATATACACGTGTCAAGCTCATATTATGCCACGTGTCATTTTTTTAAATTTTTTTAATTAAAAAAAACCACGTGTCAAGCTAATATCATGCCACGTGTCAGAATCAGATTTTTATACTCAACTTGGTCTTAATATTCGTTATTTGTTTTCAATTTGGTCCTAATTTTTTTTTTTAATTTAGTACTTTTTTCCTCTCCAAAGACAAAATATAATTTGTATATAAATGTTATATGAATATTCTTATTAAAATACATATTTTTATTAAATATTTTTAATTTAAAATTAGAGTTGGTTTAAAATTAAATATTTTTAACCTCTTAAAATTTTAAATTAATGGTGTTATTGCTTTTTTTCGTTTTAATTTTAAACTAACTCTAATTCTAAATTAAAAATATTTAACAAAAATATGAATTTTAATATATACAAATTAAATTTTGTCTCAATTTGGAGAGGAACAAAAATGTTAAATTTAAAAAAAAAATAGAACCAAATTGAAAACAATTAACGAATATTGGGACAAAATTGAATATAAAAAACTGACTCTGACACGTGGCATGATATTAGCTGTACACGTGGATTTTTTTTAAATTAAAAAAATTAAATTTAAAAAAAAATTTAAAAAATTAAAAAATCACAAAAATGACACATGGCATGATATGGGCTTGACACGTGTACATTTTTTTAAAATAAAAAAAATTAAAAAATCAAAAAAATCACAAAATGACACGTGGCGGTTACTGTATACATTTGTTAACTATTTTAACGGTGTTAGCAAAAAGGACCAAATTGAAAAAAATTTACCAATATTAGGACCAAATTGAAAACAATTTCAAAAGTAAGACCAAAGTGAAAAAAATCGACCAAAACTAGGACCAAATGACTATTTAAGCCTTTAAGTTATGGATCTTCAACATGTTATAGTGATATTTCATTAATGCTTTCATTTAATTTACTTGGTTGTGTTTTGAATAAGCGCTTTAATGGGTTAAAGGAGGAAGGTGTTCATAAATTACATTTGACCTTTATTCCTAAGTGTAAATTAGTTAGGAATATTAAGGACTTTAAAAAATAAATTATGGAATAATGTTTAAATTATGAATGTTATATCTATCCAGATTTGTAGGATTAAGTTAAGGGGAATAAATTTGAATAAGATTAGATTTATTTTTTAGAAATATCTCTATTGTTTTTGTTTCCTTATTTGTGATTATTGGTATCAATTCAAGAAGAGAATATTTTTCTACATGTAAGACTTTATGACATTTGAACAAGCCTTTCAGTCAAGATTAAGGGGTAAGAGTGTCTTAGACTTCCTTCTAGTGCTAATGTTTCAACCACTAGTCCGTTGACAATCAACGTCACCACATCTGAGATATTTATATGCTTTGATGCTCAGTAGTTCTATCACAGTTTGTCTTAGAAAGATATCTCGGTAGATTAAAGGAGTGTTGGAAGTCTCATATCACATCGACTAGAGATAATGTCATTTTAGAATATATAAGTTCGTGCAAACCTCACTATACAAGCCAATTTTGTTGGGTTGAGTTATGTTTATAGTTCAGTTCTTAACAAGGAGGAAGGTATTTATAAAATATTCTTGACCTCAACTGTTAAATAATGTGGAAACTTATGGTGTGTCAGCACAGTTTTTAGTTTGAATGTTCTTGTTTCTTCTCCCACATTTTTCAGTAGTAGGATTGTGGGAGTACTGCATTATCATGTATTATATGATGCCCCCTGTTCCTGTAGAGAACAAACAAGGTAAGTTAGGCACAAGCGTCACCTCACCCATGTAGTCCGCTATCTCCTCAGTTGGCCTCTTCCCGGTTGGTACATGTCGGCTTGGACCCAGGAGGGGTTACCTGCAGAAGGGACTCCGAAGCTCAAGTAAGTCAAAGCTCTCAGAAGGTCAAATCAGTGATTAATGGAGTAATGAATGCGTACCTTTAATTACTGGGGTCCACGTGTATTTATAGAGCATTAATTATGTTTTGTTATGCCATGGGTCGGGCCCTGGCTTGGGCTTTAGTTTGGGTTGTAAGTGGGCCAGGGCCCTAACCCAGGCCCTTAGGAGGATTCATTGAAAACTAGGGGGCTTGGATTTTATTAAGTATATCGGAGTAGCCGACCTAGGCCGACTACTTTTGTTGGTCATGTGCCGTCTTGTGCACGTTGTCCCTCTAGACGTTCAGGTTATCGGTTTAGGCTGGTAAGGCTCAGGCCGACTCAGCCTAGGTTGACTACTTGACTACTTTGGCATATATGTATCGTTTTATTACTATTTGGTCGAGTTGGCTAGGTGTGGTACACCAGTCCCCCAACCTTGGCCGATATAGGTGTCGGTCAAGGGTGATATGTGTTGGTATGTTATCGGGATCGGCTGGGTGTGGTACACCAGTCCCCCAGCCTTTAAGTGTGATGAACAGTGTTAAGGCTAAAGGTGATGAAAGATTGATGGTAGGTGAAGGGGTGTCAGGGGTCAAATCAGGAGGGTTTTGGCATCGTCGTTTTTAAGAGTTATGTCTTTTGTAATGATTGTGTCGATTGGTATGAGTTGTTGTTTTGGTCGGAAGGGGTTTTTGCTGTTTGGAATTCTGGACTATAAATATGGATTTCAAAACAAGTAAGGGTTTACTGATTCATTTGCGAGAATTTCCTATTCAGAGATCTTGTGTGCGTTTTCTTGTCCGACTAGTTCCCAATTCCAGCCGACATCTTTCCAGAAACATGAGAAAAGGTATGTCTAGTAGTGATAGCGTGTCGTTGTCTACGTCTAGTAGTGATAGTGTAGAGTCGGGGAAGATTAGAGGTAGGCAAGTTGACGAGGAGTGCACCAGTTCTAGAGGTATGGTAAGTGGAATCCCTATGGAAACGGTGAGGGAGGTCCGAGAAGATCCCCCAGAGGAGTCGGCCGAGAGTAACTGGCCGGCCAAGGGCGGTTACGGGTGGGTAGCTGCTGATGTTCGTAATCAATCATCCTTATTCCGGTGGTCTCGCCTGCTGAACTCTTGGCTGAATTGTACGCCTGTCATCGCAAAGGGTGTAAACGGGAGTATCGTTTCCCTAGAGAAGGTTAACACCATCGATCGTGTGTGTCATAGGCAAGAGGGGGCAACAGAGAAGTTCTTCTACATGTACATGTGTCACTTTTCTCAGCTACATGTGCGACTGCCGTTAGATGATTTTACTATGGGTGTGTTGTGCACGTTGGACGTGGCACCGACGCAGTTGCACCCGAATAGTTGGGCTTACATGCAAGCCTTCCGCATTTTGTGCCAATCTCTATATTTGGAGCCTTCGCCTTATGCTTTTTTGTACTTCTATGATATTAGACCCCGCCAACCGACAACTTGGCTGTCTTTGATAAGTCGTCAAAGCATCAGCAGATTGGACGCATTTTCTCAGTCCTTCAAGCATTTTAAGGACGGATACTTCAAAGTTATGGTGAAGGAAGAGGGCAAGCCCTATTTCTTGAATGCAGATAGGAGTACAAAGTTCTCATTTAGCTGGACGGGCACCCCTTCTCGGTACAAGGATATGGGGATCGATGAGTTGTCGGCGGGGGATAAGGAGGTCGTGGAGACCTTGATGAAGTTTGTTGATAAGTTGCCCACTAAGGGCCTAGTTAGAGTTTATAATTTGGTGCATCCGATTATAGATATTGAAGGTATCTGTTTGTTACTTAAACTGTGTTAATGATTCTAAGTTGTTTTAAACGGTGTTTAAGATGTTATTGTAGGGCACATGGCGCAATCGGGGAAGAAGAATTTGGCGCTCTTTCAGTCGTTGAGGAAGGAGATGGTCGCTAAAGCTAAGGCAGTTGGGAAGACTGATGTTCCCAACCAGCAAGAGTATGTGGTGGAAGTACACGTGCATGGCAGAACGAAGAGGAAGGCCGAGTTGCCGCCTCGCCCCGGCAAGGGGAAAAATGTGAAGAAAGTGAGGGCAGTCCTGCTCGGGTACGTTACATTGATGACAGGAGTCTGGCTTGATTGAGTTGCCGAAGATATCTGTCAGGAAAGATATCGCGATCAACCTCCCAGATACCATTATAAATTCTATTGATGGTATGGAGGCGGATCATATCGTGAGGACTATGGTGGAGTTTGGGAGCAAAGCCTTGATATTAAGCCGCCGTGTGGGGTCTTTATATCAGCGAGAGGTGAAGGAGGGAGGTCGGGAAAAGGTAGAAGAGTTGCAGGGAAAAGTTGAGAAGTTTGAGGAAGCGAGGGCTGCGTGGAAGAAAGAGAGGGAGGGTTGGGAGGAAGAGAGAAAGAGGCTGGCAACGTGGAGGGTTCGCTGTTTGGATTCAGAAGGAAAATTGAACAAGAGAATAGGGGAGTTGGAGGAAGACTATGATGAACTGAAGGACAAGTATGAAGGTGTTGTAGGTGAGCTTGACGACCTGAAGAATTGTATTATACAAGAGCACATCAACGGCTTTGAGAAGGGACTACGTCAAGCAGCCTTTTTCCATCAGGAGGTTGATATTACGGACTCAAAGTTTGATGTGAACAAGGACATTATTGACAGGAAGCTTGTCCAGGAAGATGGAAGCAGTCTGGATGAGGAGGCAGAGGAGAAGGCGGCTGAAGAGGAGAAGAAAGCGAGTGATGCCGAGGAGGTGGCCCCTGATGCAGTAGAATAGGACCTCGATTTTTATTGATTTGAAAATATTATTTGAGCCTATGTTTGTAATAGGTGGTACATTACGTTACATTGGTACACTTTTGCATTTATGTTTAATGCGATTAATGTTCTGTATGTTATTGTGTATGATGGATTTTGATGATTTGTGTTGTATGTGTGGCGCGTTCGATTGCATATTAAGGGTGTTTGACCTAGGCCGCTTACTCGTGTTAAGGGTAGGGAACTTAAATGAATTAAACACGAGTTAAGGGTGATCGACCCAGGCCGCTTACTTGTGGTAAGGGTGGGGAACTTAAACGAATTAAACACAAGTTAAGGGTGTTCGACCCATGTCGCTTACTTGTGGTAAGGGTGGGGAACTTAAACGAATTAACCACGAGCTAAGGGTGTTTGACCTAGGCCGCCTACTTGTGGTAAGGGTGAGGAACTTAAACGAATTAACCACGAGCTAAGGGTGTTCGACCCAGGCGCCTACTTGTGGTAAGGGTGGGGAACTTAAATGAATTAACCACAAGCAAAGGGTGTTCGACCCAGACATCTTACTTGTGGTAAGGGTGAGGAACTTAAACGAATTAAACACGAGTTAAGGGTGTTCGACCTAGGCCACTTACTTGTGGTAAGGGTGGGTAACTTAAACGAATTAAACACAAGTTAAGGGTGTTCGACCCAGGCCACTTACTTGTGGTAAGGGTGGGGAACTTAAACGAATTAACCACGAGCTAAGGGTGTTCGACCTAGGCCACCTACTTGTGGTAAGGGTAGGGAACTTAAACGAATTAACCACGAGCTAAGGGTGTTAGACCCAGGCCGTCTACTTGTGGTAAGGGTGGGGAACTTAAACGAATTAATCACGAGCTAAAGGTTTTCGACCCAGGCCGCTTACTTGTGGTAAGGGTGCGGAACTTAAACGTTTATGAAAGTGAAAATAGAGGAAAGTCGTACAGTTGAGAACCCTTCGTTCCGGGCGATAAGCTCCTCCTCTTGGATCTTCGCGTATGCGATATGGGCCGTCCCAATTGACGGAGAACTTGCCATCCTTCTTTCTAGCACTGCTGGCCATTCTCCATACTAAGTCCCCGATTGCGAATGATCGTGGACATAGGTTTGCGTTATACTTTCTGGCAGCTCTTCGTTTGGCAGTTAAGTTTCGTATCTGGGCTTTTTCTCTGAGTTCGGCTAGGAGGTCGAGATGGGTGGCCATGTTTTGGTGGTTATGGGTTGGGTCGTACAGTTCTCGGTGCAGGGATGGTTCGCCAATTTTGACCGGTATCATGGCGTCTTCACCCTAAACTAGGCTGAATGGGGATTCATTTGTTGATGATTGAGGGGTGCACCTGTAAGCCCATAGCACTTCTACTAACTCTTCAGGCCATCGGCCTTTTGCGCTATCTAATCTCTTGCGCAATTCCACCAGGATAACTTTGTTGGCCGCCTCTGCTTGTCCATTTGTTTGTGGGTGCTTTACAGAACTTGTGATGTGTTTGATGCCTAGACTAGTGTAGAACTTGGCTAATTCCTTATCTATGAATTGTCGGCCATAGTGTGCGGAACACCATATCTACATATAATATCTTTCCAAACGAACTGCTGAACTTGCTGGGCTGTAATAGTGGTTAGCAGTTTGGCTTCTATCCATTTTGTGAAATAGTCAACGGCTACAATTAGGAATTTTACTTGCCCCTTGCTGGGGGAGAAGGGCTCGAGGATATCAATTCCCCATTTAGCAAAGGGCCATGGGGATAGTATGGAATGGAGTTGTTCCTGTTTCTGGTGGATAAGGTTGCCATGTTTTTGACATGGTTTGCACTTTTTGATGTAGTCCTGGTAGTCTGCTTCTATAGTTGGCCAGAAGTAGTCGGCTCTGAGGATTCTAGTAGCCATAGTGCGTGCGTCGAAATGGTAGATGGTAATATTGTAGGAGGATGAGGTCTTTAATCTGGAACTCGTCATTTTGGTGCTCTACAGTAAGCTTGGAGTCGGTTTTGCATGTTAACGTCTTGACACCAACTTCGCGGGCAAGAGAAAGGCCGACGAGGATGGCTTCGTATTCGGCTTGGTTGTTTGATGTTTTGAAGGCAAAATGAAGGGATTTTTCAATGAGGATGTCGTTAGGCCGTTCTAACACGATGCTTGCACCAACACCTTTTGGATTCGAGGAACCATCTACATGAAGCGTCCACTGGTCCTCTGTGGGTACGTGCTGGAGGTCATTGACAAAATCCAGGAGGCATTGGGCCTTAATGGGGCCATGCGGTTCGTAGCGAATGTTGAATTCCGACAGTTCGACGGCCTAGGATGACATTCGTTCGGTTAAATCTGGTTTTTGCAATATCTTTTGGATTGGGTAGTCGGTTTTGACGGTGATGCTGTGGTTTTGGAAGTATGGGCGTAGACGGCGAGCTGCATGGACCAAGGATAGAGCCAACTTCTCCACCATTTGATATCGAGTTTCAGGATCTTGTAGTGTTCTGCTAACAAAATAGACAGGATGTTGCGTGCCCTCTATTTCTTGGACGAGCGCGGCACTGACGGTGTGGTCGATGGCTGTGATGTATACGAGGAGGGGTTGGCTAGTGTCCGACTTGTGGAAGATAGGTGGTGAGGTTAGGGTGGTTTTCAGTTTTTGAAAGATTTGTTTACAATCGTCAATCCACGTGAATCGGGTGGATTTCTTTAGGAGTTCAACTATGAGTTGGATTTGTTAAGCCAGTTTGGGTAGGAAGCGGGAAATGGTTGTGAGGCGGCCTATGAGGCGTTGGACCTCTTTGATGGTGGTGGGATTGCGCATCTCGATAATTGCCTTGCATTTTTCGGGATTGGCCTCTATGCCCGTTGGGTCAACATAAACCCAAGAAATTTACCATGGTCGACGCCGAATACATACTTGTCAAGGTTAAGGCGAAGGTTGTATCGGTGTAGCGCGGAGAAGACCACCGAGAGGTCCTCGGCATGTTGGTGGTGGCTCGGAGACTTGACAACCATGTCGTCAACATATACTTCGACACATTGTCCCATTAGATGACTGAAAACCTTGTCCATTAACCGTTGGTAGGTTGCTCCAGCGTTCTTAAAACCAAAAGGCATAACTCTATAGAAGTAGTTGGCATCGTCCGTAATGAAGGCGGTCTTGTTCATGTCAAATGCGGCCATGGGGATTTGGTTGTACCCAGAATATGCATCCAAAACGCTAACCACTTTATTCCCGGCCGCGCCGTCAACAAGTCGATCGATATTGGGTAAGGGGTAGGCATCGCAAGGGCAGGACTTGTTCAAATCTGTGTAGTCTACACACATCCGCCATTTGCCATTGGCTTTCTTCACCAAGACTACGTTAGAAAGCCAAGTGGTGTATTGAGCTTCTTCTATGAATCCTGCATTTAGTAACTTGTTGGCCTCAACCTTAGCCGCTAGTCGGCGTTCTTCACCAAGTTTGCGTTTCTTCTGAGAGATGTAGTGGGCTTCTTTGTAGATAGATAGTTTGTGGGATGCTACTAGAGGGTCCACCCCAGGTAGGTCAGCGGCTGACCAGGCGAAAAGATCCGTGTTGCTGATGAGGATGGGTGTGATGATGGCACGCTCGTCAGAGTTCAAACCGGTGCCTAGGTTGATGGAGTGGCCGTTGGGAAGCTCTAGAGGGGAGATCTCCTCAACTGGTTCGAGAAGAACATCCCGGCCTACTCTGGGGTCTAGATCTTCGCCTGATAGGGCGATGCCAAAGCTAGGTGGTCGCTCAATGTGGTTGGTTTGTTGAATTGGGAGTTGTGGACGCAGGCTAGCCATGTAGCATTCGCGTGCCAGGCGCTGGTCGCAGTGGACAGTGAGGATGTCACCGTAAGGAGAAGGGTACTTCATGGCCAAGTGGGGGGTGGAGACAACAGCGCCAAGGGTGTTGAGGGAAGGACGACCCATGAGGACATTGTAGGATGTTGGCGCGTCAATGATAAGGAAGCGGATTGGGATGGTTTTGATTTTGGTTCCCTCACGAAACACGATGTAGAGGTCGAAGTAACCGCAGGTGGATACCTGTTCGCCAGAAAAGCCATAGATTGGTTCGTCATACGGGACCATAGCAGTGTCCGGGAGTTAGAGTTTTTGGTAGGTGGCCCAGTAGGGAATGTCAATGTAGCTGCCCTGGTCGACAAGGACTTTCTTGATGGCGTAGTTTTCGATTTCAACGGTGATGACCATGTGGTCATCTTGTTGATGGTCGAGGCCATGAAAGTCGTCATCTGTGAAGATGATGGGAGGCATACGGCGTCTGTGGTGAGAATGGGTGATATGATTGATGGATTGGATATGGCGGAGGTGTTTCTTTCTGGCAGAAGAGTGGATCCTCCACTAGCGAAGCCACCAGAGATGGTGTTGATAGTGCCACGTAGGGGAGGATCTGTGGGATGGTATCAGTACGGGCCGGTTGGGGTTCCTGGTTAGCAGGTTGGGTTGGGTGTCTGTCGTGCGAGGGTCGTGCGCAGGGCATCTATGGTCGGATCGAGAGGGGTGGCGGGATCGAGAGGGATGGTCATCCCTGCGGATGAAAAGGCGAAAGTGGCCAGCACGGACCAGTTCTTCTATTTTATCCTGGAGTGCTTTGCAGTCTTCTGTGGTGTGGCCATGATTGCGGTGGTATCGGCAATATTTGGTCATATCGGCATTAGGAAGAGTGGTGGTCTTGCATGGTAGAGGGATGAGGTCAGTTTGTAGGGTCTCATCAAGGATGCGAAATCGGGTTACGGTAAGAGGGGCATATCTGGTGAAGCGGGGTTGGCGGGGCTCGCGTGGACGGGTATCAGGGCGGGGAGGTTGTGGGCTAGGGTTGGCGGGGGTGGCTGCATAGTCATTGCAGAATTTGGTATTGAGGGTCTGCATTTCCTCCATGCGGACATAGTCAGCCGCACGCAATTTAAGTTCGTGCATAGAGGCAGGTGGATGGAGGTAGACGTTGTTGGCGAAAGGGGCCGGGTTGTAGGGTAAGTGCCATGCACTGGAGGATCATCTCTTGGTTGAGGTGTGGGGTTCGAAGAGCTGCCTTACTGAAGCGATCTATGAACGTTTTGAGTGGTTTGCCTTGTTATTGTCTGATGCCCAGAAGGGAGATTGTGGTAGTTTAGTGTGGACGGCTGCCAGCGAAATGGGTGGAGAACATATGGGATAGAACGTCGAAGCTGTCGATGGAGTAAGGTGGAAGGGTTGTGAACCGTTCTAGAGCAAAGCCCTCGAGGGTGGTGGGGAAGGCTTTGCAGAAGACTGCATCATGGGACGTGTACAGGGCGACATGAGTGATGTATACTTTGAGGTGTTCATCAGGGTCGGTTTCGCCGGTGTAGCGGTCCAGCGTGAAGGGTTCCCACTGGGGAGGAAGGGGGGTGTTGGCAATAAAGTCGGTGAAGGGGTGACGACGTCTAGGCTGGTTGGGAGGGAGCAGATGAGGGGGGATGGGATGGTTGATCATAGCGGGGAAGGTGGAGGTAAGGTTGTGAGGGGGGATGTTGATTGTTTGCAGGTATTAGGAGTTGTAGGGTGGTACGTGTGTAGTGTGTAGGGTGGTGGGTACGTGTAGGGGATCTGGGTGGTGGGGAGGGTAACAGCAGGGGTTGGGGCTACAGTATGCCCTGGTTGAGTGGATGGGAAGTGAGTGGGATGGGTGGAGGGAATGGGTGTTTGTTGGGTGGTGGTGAAGGTGTGAGGGGTGGGATTGTATTCGCTTTCCTCTTCTGTGGACTGGAAGGCTGGGGACCTTGCAGCCTCAGACGCCTCCTTGGCTTTTCCCTTCAGGATGGGATCAGCTTAGATCTTTCGCCTAAGGCGAGAGTTCTCTTGCCGCAGCGCCTCCATCTCGTCAATGCTGCATTTCTTCATATCTGCTAGTTCTTGTTGCATCTTCGCTTGGCCGTCCAGAATGGCGGCTAGGTCAGGGGTGATGCTAGCAGGTCCTGAGGGACCAACATCTGCCTGCTTGTTCACTCCAGCTCTGCTCCAGGTGGAAACCATCTTCGGAGAAAAATGGGTACTAAGGTGTTCGTCTCGTGCCCCATGGTGGGCGCCAATTGTTCCTGCAGAGAACAAACAAGGTAAGTTCCCCACCCTTACCACAAGTAAGCAGTCTGGGTTGAACACCCTTAGCTCGTGATTAATTCGTTTAAGTTCCCCACCCTTACCACAAGTAGGCGGCCTGGGTCGAACACCCTTAGCTCGTGGTTAATTCGTTTAAGTTCCCCACCCTTACCACAAGTAGGCGGCCTGGGTCGAACACCCTTAGCTCGTGGTTAATTCGTTTAAGTCCCCACCCTTACCACAAGTAAGCGGCCTGGGTCGAACACCCTTAACTTGTGTTTAATTCGTTTAAGTTCCTCACCCTTACCACAAGTAAGCGGCCTGGGTCGAACACCCTTAACTCGTGTTTAATTCGTTTAAGTTCCCCACCCTTAACACGAGTAAGCGGCCTGGGTCGAACACCCTTAATATGCAATCGAACGCGCCACACATACACCACAAATCATCAAAATCCATCATACACAATAACATACAAAACATTAATCGCATTAAACATAAATGCAAAAGTGTACCAATGTAACGTAATGTACCAACTATTACAAACATAGGCTCAAATAATATTTTCAAATCAATAAAAATCGAGGTCCTATTCTGCTGCATCAGGGGCCACCTCCTCGGCATCACTCGCTTTCTTCTCCTCTTCAGCCGCCTTCTCCTCTGCCTCCTCATCCGGACTGCTTCCATCTTCCTGGACAAGCTTCCCGTCAATAACGTCCTTGTTCACATCAAACTTTGAGTCCGTAATGTCAACCTCCTTATGGAAAAAGGCTGCTTGACGTAGTCCCTTCTCAAAGTCGTTGATGTGCTCTTGTATAATACAATTCTTCAGGTCGTCAAGCTCACCTACAACACCTTCATACTTGTCCTTCAGTTCATCATAGTCTTTCTCCAACTCCCCTATTCTCTTGTTCAATTTTCCTTCTGAATCCAAACAGCGAACCTTCCACGTTGCCAGACTCTTTCTCTCTTCCTCCCAACCCTCCCTCTCCTTCTTCCGTGCAGCCCTCTCTTCATCAAACTTGTCGACTTTTCCTTGCAACTCTTCTTCCTTTTCCCGACCTCCCTCCTTCACCTCCCGCCGATATAAAGACCCCACACGACGGCTTAATATCAAGGCTTTGCTCCCAAACTCCACCATAGTCCTCATGATATGATCCACCTCCAAACCATCAATAGAATTTATAATAGTATCTGAGAGGTTGATCGTGATATCTTTCCTGACAGATATCTCCAGCAACTCAATCAAGCCAGACTCCGGCCCCTTCACCCCACTAGTCGACCCCGCCCCGAGCAGGGCCGCCCTCACTTTCTTCACATATTTCCCCTTGCCGGGGCGAGGCGGCAACTCGGCCTTCCTCTTCGTTCCGCCATGCATGTGTACTTCCACCACAGACTCTTATAGGTTGGGAGCATCAGTCATCCCAGCTGCCTTAGCTTTAACAGCCATCTCCTTCCTCAACGACTAAAAGAGCGCCAAATTCTTCTTCCCCGATTGCGCCATGTGCCCTACAATAACATATTAAACACCGTTTAAAACAACTTAGAATCATTAACACAGTTTAAGTAACAAACAGATACCTTCAATATCTATAATTGGATGCACCGAATTATAAACTCTAACTAGGCTCTTAGTGGGCAACTTATCAACAAACTTCATCAAGGTCTTCGCCACCTCCTTATCTCCCGCCGACAACTCATCGATCCTCATATCCTTGTACCGAGAAGGGGTGCCCGTCCAGCTATATGGGAACTTTGTACTCCCATCTACGTTCAAGAAATAGGGCTTGCCCTCTTCCTTCACCATAACTTTGAAGTATTCGTCCTTAAAATGCTTGAAGGACTGGGAAAATGTGTCCAATCTACTGATGCTTGAACGACTTATCAAAGACAGCCAACTTGTCGGTTGGTGGGGTCTAATATCATAGAAGTACAAAAAAGCATAAGGCGAAGGCTCCAAATATAGAGATTGGCACAAAATGCGTAAGGCTTGCATGTAAGCCCAACTATTCGGGTGCAATTGCGTAGGTGCCACGTCCAGCTCGCGCAACACGCCCATAGTAAAATCATCTAACGGCAGCCGCACATGTAGCTGAGAAAAGTGACACATGTACATGTAGAAGAACTTCTTCGTTGCCCCCTCTTGCCCGTGACACACACGGTCGATGGCGTTAACCCTCTCTAGGGAAACGATACTCCCGCTTACACCCTTTGCGATGACAGGCGTACAATTCAGCCAAGAGTTCAGCAGGCGAGACCACCGGAATAAGGATGATTGATTACGGACATTAGCAGCTACCCACCCGTAACCGCCCTTGGCCGGCCAGTTACTCTCGGCCGACTCCTCTGGAGGATCTTCTCGGACCTCCCTCACCGTTTCCATAGGGATTCCACTTACCATACCTCTAGAACTGGTGCACTCCTCGTCAACTTGCCTACCTCTACTCTTCCCCGACTCTACACTCTCACTACTAGACGTAGACAACGACACGCTATCACTACTAGACATACCTTTTCTCGTGTTTCTGGAAAGATGTCGGTTGGAATTGGGAACTAGTCGGACAAGAAAACGCACACAAGATCTCTGAATAGAAAATTCTCGCAAATGAACCAATAAACCCTTACTTGTTTTGAAATCTATATTTATAGGCCAGAATTCCAAACGACAAAACCCCTTCCCGCCAAAACAACAACTCATACCAATCGACACAATCATTACAAGAGACATAACTCTTAAAAACGACGGTGCCAAAACCCCCCTGATTTGACCCCTGACACTCCTTCACCTACCATCAACCTCTCATCACCTTTAGCCTCAACACTATTCATCACACTTAAAGGCTAGGGGACTGGTGTACCACACCCAGCCGATCCCGATAACATACCAACACATATCACCCTTGACCGACACCTATATCGGCCAAGGTTGGGGGACTGGTGTACCACACCTAGCCAACTCGACCAAATAGTAATAAAACGATACATATATGCCAAAGTAGTCAAGTAGTCAACCTAGGCTGAGTCGGCCTGAGCCTTACCAGCCTAAACCGATAACCTGAACGTCTAGAGGGACAACGTGCACAAGACGGCACATGACCAACAAAAGTAGTCGGCCTAGGTCGGCTACTCCGATATACTTAATAAAATCCAAGCCCCCTAGTTTTCAATGAATCCTCCTAAGGGCCTGGGTTAGGGCCCTGGCCCACTTACAACCCAAACTAAAGCCCAAGCCAGGGCCCGACCCATGGCATAACAAAACATAATTAATGCTCTATAAATACACGTGGACCCCAGTAATTAAAGGTACGCATTCATTACTCCATTAATCACTGATTTGACCTTCTGAGCTTTGACTTACTTGAGCTTCGGAGTCCCTTCTGCAGGTAACCCCTCCTGGGTCCAAGCTGACATGTACCAACCGAGAAGAGGTCAACTGAGGAGATAGCGGACTACATGGGTGAGGTGACGCTTGTGCCTAACTTACCTTGTTTGTTCTCTGCAGGAACACCCCCTTTGTGCTTCTTATAACTATTTGCTATTATGCTATTCGAAGGACTAATTAGAGTCATTTCACTTTGCATTGTACATAGTTTCCTGCTTAATGTATGTTAAATTATTTTGGTTACTGCAATTTATATATATTCCTAAGTTATGGATGCATAAATAGTTATTAAACATAGGAAGGTGGTTTTGATATTTCCTTTTCTGCTTGTCCTAAAGAACTACTTCAACTGTCAGCACTTTAGTTACTGTTGGACCAAAATTGCCATCTGAAATCACTGGGAAGACTGTTGAGGAGGTACATGATGTGTCTGGTTTTCTTTTATCAATTCCTGTTAGGAATCCAAGTGTGATTCTAAGTCCCACATTGGCTAGAAATGAGAAAGTGGAGCATTATATAAGAATAAAAACCCATAAACCCATTGCCTTAAGGTTTTGGGTTGAGAGTGGTGTCAGTGCCTTATATGGTTGGGCTCAGGTCTCATTGGTGTATTGTATCTTCCCAGTGAAATCCCCTCTGTAAACCTAACAATTCCCTACATCATATTTTTTAAGTTAATCATGGTTATCATTGACAAATGCATTTGGCTTATTTAGTTGAGTTTACGTCCTTGATTAGGATTTGAGCTACCCTTTCGTTGAACTATATACTAAAGAAAGGAGTATTTCTACAAATGAATACATGGGATACTTTAATATATGCAATAGACTTGGGAATAATGCCAAGATGATAGACCTATTTAGAATTGGATTTAATTTCCCATTTTTTTTTCTATTAAAATATTGTATATTCAAATCCGTAGCTTTGTGTTCAAAATATATGTTCTGATAAAAATGTTGCTGAGAAACTGAGATGAAATTTTCTGAATGTGCTCAAGTATACCTACCTCTCAAAAGATTGATTTATTTATAACAAAAAATAAAAATAAAATAATGAATAACAACTGCTAGTTTCAAGAGAACAATTAAAACATAACAATTTCCTAAGTTACATTAAACTATGCTCTGTTTCCCAAGCTGGGTTCCAGCTTCCATATTATTGTTTCAAAATTTGGTTTGCACAATCCTCTAGTGAGAATATATGCAAGGTAACCTTGTGTAGAGTTATGTTATTTTATTTCTCTCTTACAGTCTAACACTTTCCTAATCATCTAACCTCCTGTAGATTATCAAGGAGTGGAATGCTGAGTTGCAAGAGCGAACTGGAAAATTTAGAAAACAAACAAATGCAATAGCTGAATGGGATCGCAGGATTTTGAACAATCGTGATGTTCTATTGAGGCTTCAGGTTTCTACATGCAAGCAGCTACTGATAAACTTTTTAATTATTTTTTACATGCCAACAGGTTAACTTTTGGCAATTACCACTCTAACTTATTTATAATGTTATAATTTAGATTGAAGTGGCAAAGGTAGTCGGGGTACAATCAAATTTGGAGCGGCAATTGGAGTTGATAGAGACTCATCAACAGGAGGTATTTTTAAAACCAGTTTATTTCTATCTTATTTTTGTAAGTTTTTGGAGGTAATTAATTTTGTTATGGCTGGAAGTTAATAAAATCTTGTACTTGTTTCTATCAATAGTGATCTTTGTCTTTTTACCTAACTAATTGTACTTTGTTCTGATGGTAAAATTCTATTCCATTATTAGAGTTAGAATGTTGCTTCTATGGCAACTTTACAGTGTTTCTTCTTCTTAGCGTATGGGTGTTCAAAGCTACTATCAATCAGAATCTTAATCAGTTCTTTCGAAAATGATTTTCCCTAATTCGGTCTAAATGAAACACATCCAGCATATTCCTCAACGTTAGCACACACCCAACATAAGCACACTTTTAAAAGCCACATGGCCACTGTTGGGAAACTAAGAATTCAAACGCAATCAAATAATGCATTTAGGCTTGCACAGACTAAAAAAACAGCAGTGGTTACTAAATTCAACTGCACTACTATTTTCAAATTAAATAAAACCAGGCCTGTTCTCTAGTAAAACAATATCATTAATTTATAATCTTAAGAAAAAAAATGAAAATAAATCTTTGGGGATATAGCTCAAATTTAAAATTGATAGATTTAGAAATTCAGGAGTGTAGTTCTATTTCTTGAATTTGGGGTACTCAATCTCAAAAGCTAGTTCATGAGGCTCATTGAATCACTATTTAGTTTGTACAATCAATTTATGATCCTAAAACTATTCAAGGCTGTCAAAGTTGTAGATCCTACCATTGGATAGACTAGTGTGAAAAAAACATAAAATGTGAACTCTTAACACTAAGATGGAAGAACCTACTCGTTATGTAAAATTATATTTGAAAACATATATGTGTAACATAACACAAATACAGCGTGATAACTATAAAATCTCGATCTCATGGAACATATATATATACACAGACGCATATACTCATTGCCACCAAAATCTTCATATATACGCATTCAACAGTTCCCAAAACATTTTCCAATATCTTCTGTATTGTGATAAAAGCTTTTATGTCATTCCTGTATTAGGTTGATAAGGCTTTACAGAGTATGGAGGAAGAAGCTGAACGTACTTACAAGGATGAACGTGGTTTGCTTCTTGACGATGAAGCTGCATCGACAAGAGATGCAATGTGAGTTTCGGATCATCATTATTTGTTGACTGATTATTATCTGGATGGATCTGCAGATTGTTTGATTTTATATATTCTATATTTTAAGCTTTTTAAACCTATGTTTGCCTTATTGAATCCAATGTCCATTTTAATATTGTCTTATGTGAAGTGATTTTGCTTCACCTCAAACATTGGATCTAATATTGAAGTTCTTATTGGTAGATCATCTGTAATTTCATTGCACATGCTCTGTGTTGTTGGTGGTTTAGAATGGACAGAGATTTGCACCTCCATAAAATCCATACTAAATAACAATTCACATGAAATTAAGTTTTCCACTGTATACGTTTTCATCTGATTTAGGGTTATATTTCAACTCCTTTCCCTCCTTATCTTCATTGATGATGCTTTCTGTCATTTTTTGTTTCTAATACCTTCATTTGCAGGTATGAGCAATCTGAATTAATTGAAAGGGAACTTGAGCAGATGACTGAACAAATCAAATCGGTTATTCAATCCCTTAATTCAAACCAGGTACTGGATGTTAGCTGTTCTTTCATTCTGATAAGAGAGCAAGAAATCTTGCTTACAATAGTGTTTTGTTCAGGGTGGAGAACTTGATACCCTTGTGGAATGACTCCATTAGATGCAAGTTCGAATTTTAAATAATCAACTAACTTCTCTGATGTGGATTGATGAAAAGGTTTGTATTTTCCTTTGTGCTGTTTATTTGGTACACTAAAAAGATTAGTTTGCTTCAATGTCTAGATTGTTTACTTTCTATCTGGTCTAGATGTATTTTTCTCTGTTTTATTATTTTTAAACATTATGCGCCAAATAAAGATGTTTTTTTTGCTTTCTCTGTAATCCTAGTTGTTAGAAATATGGAACCATCAATTATCAAGAACATGTTTTAGAATGCATTAGAGTTTCCTAGTCTCCTAGATTTGTTGAATTTGCCTCATTTTGAGGAAATTGAAAAATGGATTTTCGAAGTTATTGTGGTTCTCTGGAAATCGTCTCTTTCTGCAGGAGGTTTTTCCCATGAGATGGGAGGGATATGAAGAAGTCTGCATAGTGCATACTTGTTTCATTTTGTTTTTTGCTTTCTCTTTCAAATTCTGACTTTGATGAATCCGCTTCAGGCAGAAGAGTTTTCTTCCCGTATTCATAAGCTAGCTAACCAAGGTTCTGCTTCAAATCGTGAACCGACGGGTCCAGGAATCTGGATGTCTTGATAGTTCAAATTGTACAATTTTTGTATGATTTTTCTTCCAAAAAATTCGGGATGAACTGTTTCAGAATGGTAATTGCCAACTTGTCTATTGGATTTCCAAATACAACTTCTATACTTTGTTAGTAAATGGTCTGTTATGAAGTATTGAGAAGCTTTAGCGGTAAAGAATGATATACTCATTTTAAAGCAGCAACTTTAACCGAGAATGGTTTAGACTTGTTACAAATTATTTTAGGCACTACTGCTACGAAACTTGAGAAGATGGAAATAAAGCAGCAGATGATAGAATAGGGTATTGAAGCATGTCTCCACTTTAAGTTTTAAAAAAATACCTACTAACATTCTTAAAATCCCTATTAAAATTGTATTTAAGACTAAGATGAAAAAGATAAAATTTTCAGATTTATTTATATTGTTTGGAGGGGGAAAAATTAGAAAAATGGGAATGAGTTTAAAATAGATGTAAATAAGTTTGCAACTTTTTTTTGAAATAATTTAAAAATTCGTTTGTGCAAGTTAAATTAGGTTTCATGTTTTAGAAATTGTTTAAGCCTTGGGATGTTAAATTTTGATAGTGATAACTAAACTGGTTTATTTAAAAAATATTAGTTTATGTATAAGCTAATTTAGAAGAGTTTTCATTTTTTTTTAATTGGGTAGAAAGTAAGCTTGTTTTAATTTATAGAAAAATTTCTTTCTATTTTTCTTTTCTTTTTTGGAATGATTTGAATAATTTATTGGATTTCAACTTGATTGATAACTTTTTCTCTCTCTATCAATATCAAAAAAATAAGAGAATGAAATGGAAAAATAATTGCATTTTATCATTTTGAGTAAATCAATTAGAAATAACTTTTTTTAATTTCTACGTTATCTTTATACTTTATAGGATTAAATAGTTATTTGTTCTTAGTTTTGGTTAAGTTTTTTCAATTTGGTCCTACTTTTGAAGTTGTTTCAATTTGGTCATACTTTTCTTAAATTTCATTCAATTAGATCATTTTCTGTAACTTCGTCTAAATAGTTAATAGAATAGTGGCCAGCGTGGTTTGTTTCTGTGACGTGGAGCATTGTTGAATGACGTGACCGTTATTTTACTGTGTTGGCCTTTTAATTTTAATTAGAGAGTTTTAGGGTTTATAATTTGTCGAATTGGGTTTAGGAATTCATTCAGATTTGGGAATTTCTTTCAATTGAGGATTTTAGAGGTTGTGCATTCACTTCCATCAAAGATTGCCTTTCGTTCTGTGAAGATTTTGTCGTGCAGGGTTTGCATCTTCATCGCGGAGGTCAGTTTTTATGATTTAGGGTTTGTTTAATTTTTGCTGATTATTGTTTGTGATTAGTGTTAATGATTAGGGTTTTTTGTCGGTTTTGTTTTTTCATTCGGTGGATTATTTTAATTTGTAGTTGTTGTTGTCTTTGGTGCATTGTTTGGTGAATTTCATGACCCACCATTTTAAATTGTTTGTGTTGTCGCTTTCTGTGGTGGGTTTCATTGTTGTTTGTCGGTTTTAGATTGAGTCTTTGTTTCCCATTTAAAGATTGTTTATAATTTGCAGGCTTTTTATGTTTATTGGTTTTTCCAATGTCTAATGAAAGATTTGAGGTCGTGATCCACCACCGTGGTTACTTTGCCAGCGATGAGTGGTGTAAATATGTTTGTGGGGAAACTACTCATTGGTCATACGACCTTGACCGATGGAGTTATTTCGAAATATTAGGGCCTCTTAGGGAAATGGGATATCATAGTGTAAAGGGTTTGTGTTATTATGTTGAGATGTTGTTGCACCCCTTGCATGATGATAGGGGTGCACTTAATATGGTTAATATCGCAAGGCATTATGGCAAAGTGCACATGTTTGTTATGCATGGAGTTGATGAAGCCCAAGTAGAGGATAATATAGTGGAATCTGAAGGAGGTGTTGTGAGACCTTTAGAGAGTGGTGAAAACAGCCATGTTGTTGATGGAACAAAAGTTGAGATAGATGGTGAATTTGAAGTAGTAGGTACTGAGATTGTAATAAGGTCTGATGTGGATGAAGTTGTAATGAACAAAGACACTGAAATTGGATTGGAGGAAGGTGAAGTGGGTGAAAGTTTAAGAAGTTCCGATCCTGAAATTATAGCTGAGGATGTGGGTGAAGGTATTGGAAATTTGGAAATAGAAGTAGTAGTTGAGGATGTGGGTGAAGGACTTAAAAATTTGGAAACAAAAGTAGGAGTTGAGGATGTGGGTGCAGGTATTGGAAATTCAGAAGCTGAAGATGGAGTTGAGGGTGTGGGTGTAGGTGTTGGAAATCCACAAGCTTAGATTGGGCTGGAGGATATAGCTGAAGGTGATGATGAAAGGGAGACAGATATTGATATTGATGTTGAAAATTGGATTGATTCTGATGCATATTCTTTAAGAGATAATGATGGGTATGAATGGGGTTGTGGTAATGGAGGGGCTAAAGGCATAGTTGATGTAGAAATAAATGTTGATTATGGTGAAGAAAAATCTGTTGAAGGTTTGGTGTCAGTTGAAGTTGGTCCAAGTGAACACAACCATGATAGTGATTATAATAATGAAAGGGTTCATGATGATAATGACCATGCTAACACTAGAGATAAAGGACGGTCTAATAATGGTTGGGAGTCAGAAGAGTTGTTTAGTTTTGAGGGCAGTGACAGTGAGACAGAGAACGATGGGATTAGCAGCTGTGGTTTTTTTGGGACATTTAAGAAACCCAAATCTATGGCTGATTACAAGTGGGAAGTAGGAACAACTTTTGTGGATAAGGCACAGTTTGTAGATGGTGTAAGAACGTATATTGTTCATGCTGGGAGGAACTTGAAATTTGAGAAAAATGACAAAGAAAGAGTGAGGGTGAGATGTTTAGGGGTGCAAGGCAAGTGTGATTGGTCTCTTTATTGTGGATTTCTGGTTTCATGTAAAACATGGCAGTTGAGAAAAGTGCAAGATTGTCATAGGTGCAGTAGAGAATTTAGTATCAATTTGATGAATTCGAAATGGTTGAGTCAAACCTTAGACAACACATTAGTAGAAAATCCTAATTTGAAATTGGTGGATATACATAATAAAGCTGCAAGGAAATGGAATACAAAGGTCACCGTTTCTATGGCTATAAGGCAAAGCAATTGGCAACAAAGGTGGTTGAAGGATCTTTTAAAGATCAGTACAGAATAATTTATGATTATGCTCATGAGTTGATTAGATCAAACCCCAGGTTCATAGTGAAAGTTAAAGTAGAAGATGCTAATGATGAGAAGATTTTCGTGCGCATTTACACTTGTCTGAAGGCATGCAAGGACAATTTTGTAAGCTGTCGACCCATCATAGGGCTTGATGGATGTTTTTTGAAAGGCCAATATGGGGGTGATCTATTAACTCCAGTAGGTCGTGATGCAAATGACTAGATGCTTCCTATAGCCTATGCAATAGTTGAAGTTGAGAACAAAGACACATGGAGCTAGTTCTTTGAGTTGTTGGTAGAAGACCTAGGAGGTGCTGATATATGTAGGTTTTGCACATTTATGTCCGATCAACAAAAGGTAATTTATGTTCATTCTTTTATGTGAATTCTACTTATAATTCTTTAATATTAATACTAACACACTTGTACATACACAAGGATTGCTTCCTGCCATATAAGAGCTATTGTCTGGTGTTGAGCAAAGATTTTGTATGTGCCATCTATACAATATTAAAGAAGTGAACGAGGAGGCCTTTAAATACCTAATAGCAATTTCACCAAGGTTAGTCATCGATATTGTTACATAAAATCACAGATTATGTTAACAACTAAAAATATTTGTGTCTCCAGATATTGGTCAAGGTCTAAGTTTACCATGCAAACCAAGTGTGACACGTTGGTCAACATGAGTGAAGCCTTCAACAATGTTATTGCTCATGCAAGGACTAAGCCAATCATCACAATGTTGGAAGAGATTCGACTATATATTATGAAGAGATGGTCCAAAAATAGATCCAAGGTGAAGAAGTACGAGGGTGAAATCTATCCTAAGATACGAACCAGATTAGTCGGTATAAAAAGTATCACTTTCTTATACGGATTATAAAATTGATATAGAAAATAAAAAAAAATTATACCTGTCACTTTTATATCAATTCTAAAATTAATATAATTTTTTTTAATCGATATAAAAGATTTTTTAAATTCTCTAAGTGTCTTCTTGTTATCTTTTTACAGCGATACGTAGTTACAAATCTTTAAGAAATGCTAAATTCTCTGTCTTCTTGTTATCTTTTTAAATTGTCTATTTTACTTGACATTTGATACTTGCACGTTTCGTGCATGGATTATTAATTCTTAAAATAATAATGTCTTAACATTAAGGTTTTGGGATAGAATCTCTGGATTCCACCCCTACATATTTTCTTTTTCTACGGTGTCCTTCCATTGGTGGTGTGTTCATTTCTACAATCTATAAATTATCATCTTTTCTCCAATATTTTCGTATTAGGCTACCATTCTTCATGCCCTATATTACATAAATAGTTAGACTTGACGATAGAGTGTTATAAGAAGAAAGGAGCAAGAAGAATAGTTTTAATTTGGAAGATGAAACTCTTATTTATTATCCTAGGAATGTGTGTTGTTGCTTCTTCACCTTGTGTGTGGGGTAGAATGGAACTTCATGCAGGTCCAAGATTCAATGTTATTGACTATGGTGCCATGGGAAATGCTGAAACCGATGATTCCCAAGTATGTTTCTCGCTCTTCCTTTTCTTCTACACTCCTAAATAAACTTAAAAGGAGTATATATAATGTGGTGTTGTGTATGTTTGTTTAAAAGGATAATTTAACTTTTTTTCAAGAAAAATAAATTATAAGTTAAAAATTCACTCACTAATTTATATTATAATAATATCATAATTTTATCTATAGAAATTAAATATTAGTTAATTACTTAGTTGTACATTATTCATATCACTACTTTTTTTTTTGGTACCAAGTATTCTCTTTCTTTTTTCTTTTTTTTTTATCTCAATTACAACTACCACTAGTTAATTTTCAGGACTAGCTTTCACTTGTATCATTTTATATAAACGTTGATATTCTTTTTATTCATTATATGACTTAATTAATTTTGGTTAGATAGAAAGGTTATACTATTAGACTGGCAACACTATGCCAACTCACAAGTTTCGTCTACTAAGGTATAATTTTCTAAAAACTTAATTATGTTATTAGTCTTAATAAAATTTAACATAAATCAAGTTTTAGTTTCTTAAAATTTGTAAAAGTTAATTTTAATCTCTAATATTTTTGAAACAAATTATTTAATCCAAACACACTAGTTATTGAGAGGTTTAAAATGATTTTAAAATTACTTTTAACCTTTTCAAACATTAAAACATTTTTCAATATGGGCTCCTTTTTGGAATTATTTGATATCTCGTTATGGTTTATTTATGTTTTAAATTTCTAGCGTTTAATTGATGTTTAAGGACATTTTGAAGATAATTATTTTTAATGAATAGAAAGTGTCTTTCACTTGGTATTCAAAAGACAAGCACCCGAAAACGTGTATTTCCAAATGAATTTGTAACCTGGCTTTACACATTCACTTGTTATTTATGATTAGTATTATATTATTTTAATTAAACCACAATGATTAAAATATATTCGACTAATTAATGTAAAACAAATTGGAGTTACCATTTACTTAATTAGAGCCAAAGCCTTTTACAAAACTTTTGAAGTTAATTTCTTTTGTATATGATTTCTTATTTGAACTTTTGATTCATGGAAAAAGTGGTACTTTTTTTTACTAAAGTAATAACTTCTCTTATTTGATATAATTTAAAACTATTTTGTTTGTTAAATTTAAAGGCTTTTCTGAAAGCATGGAAAGACGCATGCAATGCAAGTTATGGCATTCCAACACTTCTGATACCCAAAGAGAAAACTTTCATGTTGCAACCTCTATTGTTCAGTGGTCCCTGCAACCCTCCAATCGTTCACATTAAGGTTAATAAACCTTTCTTATTTTATAATCTTTTTAGTTTAAATATGTTTTTATTCCTAAAATTATTGTAAACAGTTATGTATTTTTCTTTAAACTAAATTATAAAATATTTAATCCATGTATTTTAGAAAAGATATGAAAAATATTTTCTCAAATAAAGTGAAAAAAATATTATAATTTATTATGAAACTTCGTTTTACACCAATTTCGTAAAGTATAAAGATTAAATTAGTTTAGTTTAAAAACTAAACACAAAACATATTTAATCTTAATATTTTCAACACAACTAAAGAAAAAAAATTCGTACTTTAAATTTTAAATAAAATATTAAAAAGATAAGAAGAGTGTTCAGACTTTTAATTGTTTGCTTATATAATGTAAAATAAAACTAGTATTTGAATCCATAATACTTCATATAAATGTCTATTTTTAATTGTATGACTAAAAATCATATAAAATAAATATTTTTCTGTCCATAAATATATATTGTAATTGTTCCAATTTTCATTTAAAAATATTTAAAATTTGATGATGAATAATGTGAGACAATATTTACTTAGTTATTGATATTTTTTATGAAATTAATTTATAAGTAAATTTTAAATTAAAACAAATAAGAAAAGTTGTCAAGGAAATCATGATATGCAGATATGGATAGAATAAAATAAAACAACTTGAGAATGTGAAGAAAAAAAAATGTTGCTAAAATCGAAATAAATCTGAAATTTAAATTTCCATCCTTACCCTATATCTAAATGCAATAGTTATCAAATTCTTGTCTCATCTCCATTTCTACTCCGAAATGGGTATATATTCATTCGTATCCGTTTTCTTAATGTTTGAATATGAATTAAATAATTTTTATAAAATAATAAAAGTTATAGTAAATGATACATAATATTATTAAATATTCAATATTAAAATGAGGGTATTCTTATTTTTTCAATATTAAATATATAAAAAGAAATTATATATATATATATATATATATATATATATATATATATATATATTTCAAATTAAAATACCAAATAAAATTTCATGACAACCAAAATTTTTATTAAATTTGAAAATGTTAATGTTACCTAGTTGATAAATTTAAAAATATTTTTTAAAAAATATAATGGAAAAAATATTTAAGTAAAAAAATACTTTTAAATGTATGTATACTTCAACTTTTTAAATTCTAATAAATTTTCTTTTAATACATTAATAAAAATTATAATACATTATCAAAATCACACAAAGAACAATGATTAAACTAATAATAATTAAAATTTAACATAGATTTTTCATCTTTTTAACTTCAATATATGTTGGATGGTGATAAAAAAGATCCATGACAATTAAATTAAATTATTATATTATAATAAATAAAATTTATTTACATAATTATAGTGATAAAATTACATGTATGATAATGAGTTAGAAGAAAGATATAATTATATAAAAATATAAAAACAATATTCTACACAATAAAAATATTAAGAAATGATCAAATTTAAACAATTTGACAGAGCGTTGAAAAAAATTGCACAATAAAATATAAATGTATATAGCTAAGAAAATAATAAGATGAAAAAGACCTTAGAGATCTAACAAAACTTTTTAGATATCAACCTAGTCGGGAATGGTTGAAAGATAATAAAAATTATTTTAATGAAATAAAATATTTTAAATGAAACAAAAATTAATAATAATATAATAAAGAAGATAAGTTTTTTATATTAGTTAGTAAATCAAAGATTTATGCTCTTGATCACTTAAATTGTCAATGTTAAACATTTTTATGTGAAAAGAAAATATACAATAAATAAAAATATTATAAAAGAGTAGAAATATTCAAATGTAAAAAATAAAAAATATTTAATGACATACATCATTTGAACATACTTGCACAAATGTTGTGACTAGAAGAATATATATATATATATATATATATATATATATATATATATATATATATATATATATAAGGTTGCTTAATAGAGTATTTTAATAATTTAAACGGAGACGAGGATAAAATAGAGATGAGTACTATAGGACGAGTATGCGGAATGGGACGGGGACGAGAATGAGACGAATATGTAAATTCTGATACTCATATCCATACCCAGTTTAAAAAGTCAGGTATTTTCCGTATCCATAGCTATCCTCCATTAATGTAGGAATTCTCCATAAAAAATGAAAGGGGATTCATACAATACCCACATGGTCAAATTTATTTGTCATTTCAACACACATACAAGCAAGTATAGTGATAAAGGAAATATCATAAAAAAAAGTGTTGATATCACTCATAGTACAAATGTAAAGACAGTGAAATTTAAATGTATGTGGTTAAGATACATATATAAGTTGTTTAACATAAATAAAGAAAGTCCTAAATTATATGTTAAAATTGTAACTATAAGGTGATGGTGATTTTGAAATTGGAAACCATTTAACTTCATACCTTATTTTGATGACAATGAATATATGTGTAGTGTGTCACTTATCTTTTTGTTGGTAGCTTAAGGGAAACATTATTGCCCCAAAGAACATTAAGGGTTGGAAATTAGGAAAAGGTACTAGGAAGGCATGGATTGGTTTCAAGCGTATAAATGGTCTTGTTATTCGTGGAGGAGGACAAATTGATGCCCAAGGTGCTCCATGGTGGAATGCCTATTTCAATTCTGAAATCAACAGACCAACTGTAAGTTCCACAACAATTCAAAACTCACTATTTTATTATTATTCACACTTTTCAATTCAAGTTTCATTCAAATTGGGCTATAATTAATATTGGCTTAATAACTTTTTTTTATCTTTAAATTTATAGCAGTATTTTTTTTTTTTTTACATTTATCATTAACTAAATGTGGTTTTTATATTTTTTTTAAGAAAGTCAAAGTATGTGATTTTAGTAGCAAAAACGATATTGATACTTATCTAACCGAAAAAATGGCGAAGCTCAGCATGAGGGGCTATGACTCCCCAATTTTTTTTTTCTTTTTCAAACATGTAAAAAACATATAAATAATATTTTTTTAAATTATAGTAATTTTATACATTTTATGATGACCTCCAAAATTTTAGTACACCTATTTTCACATCCTCAAATAATGTTTGTTCAAATTGCCATTGATATTGATTTTCTTTTTTTAAATATAGAAAAAAACACTAAGTGCAAAATAAATAGAGTAAACATGATCATTTCTCCAATAGAGATAAAAAAATGTTGTTAAGCCAAATGCTATATATAGTGACTTGACATGCAATTTGAATTCATGATAGATTTTTTGTGATGTTTCCTGTTGTGCTTCCAAAATATAGTGATATATACTGATTTTAACATTTTAAAATATATCAAAAACATTTTTAATATATTAAAATCAATGTATTTTAAAAGTAGCTTTTTTTCAAAGAATATAATTTTCTTGATGTGATATGATCTATATGCATGCAGGCTCTACATTTTAGTGAATGCAACAATCTATTCCTCAATGGATTGACTCATATCAACAGTCCCAAAAATCATATAAGCATAAACAGATGCAATGGATCCTTCATCTCCAAACTTCATTTTATTGCACCAGATCAAAGTCCCAACACTGATGGGATTGATATCTCTTCTTCATCCAACATTCTCATCAAGAATTCAAAGATCGAAACTGGTAAAAGTGCTCATCTTCTATTCCATATTTATTGTTTCTCAGAAATCTGAATTCATAACGAGACTTTCTAAGGTTTTATTGGGATAATATTTTCTTATAAGTACTTTTACAATAATTTAAGAAAAAAATAATAATTTATCTATAACTTAATTTGTAGAGGTTAAAATGTTAATCTTTTAACTTATGCAGACACTTATTTCATTTTTCTATCTTTCTTTTTCAGAAATCTTTCTATAATTCGTAGGGTTTTCTCTAAAGCTACTCAAATGTTAATCCTCTTTCAAATTCAAAAAACAAAAATAAAAAAGTAAACTATTGATTTAGCTGATAGAAATGATTTTTCTCAATTCAAATTTGAACTCAAAAAAATCCCATATAAGAAAAACTGAGTAACACATGTTTATTTCTTCTTTAGCGATTAGCCCTTTACGATTTTGAAGCTTTAAAGCAAATACAACTATTAACCGTTAGTAGCACTGCTCATCTCATGTTCTTTCCATGGTTTTTTAGATGAGAAATTCTATCATACAACTAAATCAAGCAACCTTTTCTAGAATTAAATGAATAAGCAGAAAACAAAAAGTGAGACATATGAAGAATGATAGAATAGAAAGAACTATATTATTTGATTAATGAGATTTTATATAGTTTTATTGTTTATTAAAGGGGATGATTGCATTGCCATTAACCATGGATCAACCTTCATCAGCATAATTGGTGTTTATTGTGGACCAGGCCATGGCATCAGGTAATAAATTGAAGTAAATTTCTAGATTCACATTAATTCAAGTTATTATATTAGGTCAATATTATGAGACTAATTGGGATGGATGCATGTAGTATTGGGAGCTTAGGAAAAAATGGAGCTCATCATACAGTAGAAGAGATATATGTACGAAATTGCACCTTCAATAGGACCACAAATGGAGCTAGAATCAAGACATGGATAGTAAGAATTCAAGGGATAATTGAAATTCATATTTATTCTAAAAGAATTAAGTAAATTAAAAATGAGTTATTAAATAGTTTGATGTGTTGTGTTCCTTAAATCAGGGTGGACAAGGATACGCAAGAAAGATCAGATTTAAGGATATTATAGTTGTGGAAGCTACAAACCCTGTAATTATTGATCAACAATACAACCCATATGATAGTGCAGAAGCAGTGAGGGTGAGTGATGTTAGTTATGACAATGTGAGGGGAACCTCAAGTTCTCCACATGCAATCAAACTTCATTGTGACAAAAACATAGGTTGCACCAACATTGTGTTGAAGGGGATTAACATAACCACCATTGCTGGAAACAAAACTTATGCATCATGCCAGAATGTAAAAGGGGTGTGCTCTTTCTGTAATCCCCATGTGCCATGTCTTTCTCACTCCTGAATCATCAAATTTATCTCATCACTTCTTCCTTTTATGTTTCACTGTTTTATTTTTCTTTCTCTTTGTACTCAATTGTTGATGGAATAAACACATCAGAAAAAAACAGCGTCACTTTTAATTAATTGGTTGTTGCTTCTTCCTACTACACCTATCTTTTTACTTTCTGCACTTCTCATTAAATTACAAAACTCAAACCCTAGATACTCTATTTCTTGCTTTTCCTATTCGCTGAACCAGACTCTTCGCTGCATTTCAATAGAGAATACAGAAAATTAAAGTTTAATATTTTTCCTTTACTTTTATAATTTTCTACAAATGAATCATATTTAATATCTACATGATAAAAATAAACATATTTTGTTTTTTATTAGAATGTACAAATATTAAAAACCTTTCTCTTTCCGTTTTACCAGAGATTGATATATTACGGTCATTATCTTCTATAATTATTATTTTAAAATTATTTTTTTTTCTATCAATTTACATCCTATTCATATTATCAATATATTAAAATTAGATTCTATAGATTTTCATGGAACAAATCATACAGATTATTTCAGTTAAAATAAATATAATTATCATCAAAGTGTTAGCGCATCAATAAATAAATAAATCAATTTGTCAAATTTATTTTATTTATGAAATTGTACAAAAATCTTATATTATTTCTAACAGTAATTCTCAATTAAATGTATATATTCTTTTACAAATTATGTTTAAAAAAAAAATAGACAACTTTCTTATTTAAGTGGTTAACGTGACTATTAAACAAAATATAGAAAAGTTTCTGTTATGTTTATTAAATTTTTTTGGGATGAATAATTTATTTATTATCCAAAATGAGAAAAAAAATAGAATAAATTTGGACTTTTTGGATTTTGGTTCCGTATCGCAAAAGATGTTAGGTTGAAGAAAAAGAAAATGTCATTTAATCCATTAACTTGTGGTGGATTGGTGGTTCAAATTTTATGAACTCATTGATAAGTGAGTTAGATTAGTTTAGTTTACAAAGAGACCAACCTGTGGTGGGTTGGATCGAGTGACCCATTTTGACAGTTCTACATTCAATGATACAACTATGATAAAAAACATAATTTTCTCTTTTATAGTTTGATTTATTTATTATTTCCTACTTACATAACAAAAACAATTATTCAACAAAGATTTTCAAATAATACAATTGAACAAAAAAAATATGTATGAATGCCTTTGTAAGAAAGGTTGTTCATTGTTCTCTTATTTGTTGGATGTCATTTTAAGAGAATGGAGCCTAAAATATTTGACTCACATTATTGTAAAATAATCATAAAAGTAAAATACACTTTACCAAATGTTGAGATGTGTTACCTCTATTAGTTAGTAATACTCAAAAATTATGACCATCATACAATACAATACATAATGTAGTAGTCACATTCAAATGAACCAACTTGTCTATATTAAAATGAGAAACAAGTAAAAAATTTATTTACATTCGAATTTTAAATAAAACAATTGTGGTATGCATTAAAAGTTGTCTGACCTTAATTTACATGAATTACAATGACCTTGTTATGCTCCTTCCACTTACGATATTTGTGTCTGCCACAACTCTAATTACAACAAGATCATATGTTAGTCGAATGTAATGAAAAATGTTAAAGATATACTTGTAATAAGTTTTTTTATTTCTTGACTATGTTTTCTTTGAAGCGAACAAAATACACTTTGTAATACCTTATTTTCTATATACATAATATAGAAATAATATAGAAAGTAATATTAATTATTGTTTATGATTGACTTAAATATATAGTTTGCATCCTGCAAGAGAACATTTGAGTGTTTTCTATTAACTCCAAAAATATTTTTCATAATTGCATATAAATCCCAATTTCTTTTTAAATTACAAATGTTGACCTTATTTGTTTTCTAACAATTGTTAATTGGTCCTTAAATTTTTTAATATTTGTAACTTAGTCTTTGAATATTTTAAATAATTATAATTTAGTCTTTCACCAATTTTTAATAATTACAATTAGTCTCCTAATTAACTAATTATGTTGGTTTTTGCAAATGCTTTAAAATTTTAATGAAAACTTTTCATTCAATATACAACTATAATAATGATTAGTGTTCCTTATTTGATTTGCGGTATGAATTTAAACTAAAATTTCTAATAATTTTTAGATTTCGTCAATAATTCCATGGCAAAATCCATTTCTAATAAGATTTATAGAAAAATTTCCAAAATTTTAGAAAAAATAGAATCAAGATAAACAGTCAATAATCCATAGATTTAGGTTTTATAATGTATTAAAAATAATTTGAAATGTTTTTTTATTGAAATACATTATTTTGGGTTTATCAAGGGGTTAAAAGAATAAGAGGGCTTCTCGCTGCATCCCCGACCTTTCTCATGTACCCCCAATAATTACCTTTTTAATCCTAATTAATTTTTACCTGCCTGGGTGGTTGAAAGCAATGAAAAGTGAATTTATTGCGCTACTAGTGCTCTTCTTTTTATCTCTACAAAGTCTGCACCCCCAAAATATTTCTTCGTTCCGTTTCGTTAATTTCTTTTAGTATTTTTTTTATTGTAGATATCGACATCCGCTTCAGAAAAATATGAAACGGATGTCGACATCCGTTTCGATAATTTTTTTGCTTTTTGTATTATTGCAGATGTCAACATCCATTTCAGAAAAATGTGAAACGAATGTCGACATCCGTTTCATTAGTTTTTTTGGTTTTTACTTGTATTGCGGATGTGGACATCCGTTTCCGAAAAATGTGAAACGGATGTCAATATCTGTTTTGATAATTTCTATGTCGGGGTTGGACGGCTCAAACTTGGAGATGGCGTATTTGTTCTCGTTGAGGAAGACGGTGCGCCCATGGTGGTTGAGTGCAGCCCAAAAGAGAGACTCGTGGGTAAGACCGAAGATGAGGAAGTTGGGCGCGATGTGAGGGGGAGGGCGGGAGAGTGGAGAGGGAGGCGACAAAGGTTGAGGCGACAGTGGAGGAGATGGTTGTGGTGATGAGGATGCAGGTGAAGAGTAGTGTGAAGAAGAGGAGGAAGAAGAAAAAAAGAGAGAGGTGGTGGAAAGAGAAGAGTGTTGTGGCGTTGGTTGGTAGAGGGGTTTGTCACAAAGAGGTGGCAACAGAGAGACCAGCCCAGACTGTGCCAAAATATGCAGGTTGAAGCATGAAGTGAAACCCTCCAGAAAAGTTCAAGTCGTGTACTACCTCTCCCGAAATGGCCATTTGGAGCACCCCCATTTCATGGAGGTCACCCTTTTGCCTAATCAACCTCTCCATTTAAAAGGTACACGCATGCATCAACACAAAAAAGAAAACTTCCTCGTTAACCTTTTTTTCTTATACTCCTAAATCATTCTTTGTTTTCTTGCTCTACCATAAGTTGACGGTTCAGAGAGGTTCAATGTGAGCAAAAAACAGGGAATCCATCAACAGGGAAAGGGAAATTACAGCTATAGTTACGATTCAAGGAGCAAGGCGTTGGGTGTGTGCAACAAGACACTGCAAAAGGAGCGTGAGGAGTACGAAGAGGGAGAGAAACGAAGGTCGACATCCGTTTCGTATTTTCCTGAAACGGATGTTGACATCCGTAATGTCCAAGAATTCAAACTCGAAGTTTCTATTATGTCTCTGACCTGTTATACATCCCGCAGTCTTTGTATCTTCGGATTACTACTACTTGAATGTGATTATGATCTTTATGAGATGTCTCAGGTTGATGGCCTTATCCATCTCATCGAAGGGTCGAACACCGGCCACTCAACCTTGGAAACCCTGGTTAGTTTCTACTGCAATACCTGTATTTGAGTGTTGTTAGTTGCTTAGTTGGGAAAGTATATTTACTTTCTCTGACCCTAGTAACTTATCAGAGTATATTTACATTTTAGGTGAATTTATAATGATTGAACTTGTCGAGACTATGAAAAAGGTCAGTTTCAAGACTTTTTTCTTTATCAACATCATTCATTTCTCCTTTTTTCATCAAGTTCAAGCTGAGTGGTAAAATGCCGCTTGGAATCCTTGGTTACCAATCTAGTGAACCCATCTGGCTATTTTCTAAAGTAGAACAACATGTTCATCGTACCAAATCAATACATCATCATCTATATTTATGTGCAATGTTTGAATGAAAACATTTGGTAGAAGTTTTCATCTAATGCTTTGTGAGTGGTTGCAACTTATCAATCTTGATGTTGAGATCAAGATGGTGGAGAACACTCTTGATGATCCGAGACAAAGAAAACCAGACATAACAAAAGCAAAGGAATTGTTGGGATGGGAGCCAAAGGTGAAGTTGAAGGATGGTCTTCCACTTATGGAAGAGAATTTCTGTTTGAGACTTGGAGTTGACAAGATGGATCTGTGGATTAAATTGTTTAAAAGATGAATCTACTCATCTATTGCACACACCATTTCAGCATTCGTAAAATTAAATCAAATATAGATAAATTGTTGTATTTTATATAATTTTATTATATAAAATTATTATTCTCTATTTTATTATTATTGTGGATTAACATTAATTAATAAATTATATTATTTGTAAATATCAATTACATTGCACAATTGTTATTAATTTATGGATAATATATATTGGGTTTCTAATGAATTATCCGTGATGGGTTGGATTGTTCAACGAACGGTCTGTGATAGACTTAAGTATTCAGAAACTTGTTGAGAGGTCCCTGATCTCTGCTGGTAAGGATATAAAATTGATATCCCATTACTATTAAACAACCTAATTCATTTTTATTCTTATTTTTTTGTCTTTATTTTCGTATGCTTCATTTCTATACTTTTTTATTTACTTTATTTCTAAATGTATAGTGGTTGTGGTTTCTAGGCAAGTCTTTTAGGAAAAAACTTAATATAATTTACATTTTGACGTCGCCTTGTATGTTTGATTTTTAGAAAATTGAAACATATAATAATAAAGTGACAATTTTGAAAATTTTGTTAACTTATAGGTCCTGGTTCCTAAGAAATCGAAGTATAAATATTGTATATGCTTAGGGAAAACAATTATTAAGGCAAAACAACTTGTATTGTTGTCTCTCCAAGTTCGGTATTTTGGTCCATATATTTGAAATTGTTTAATTCCTTTTCTTCCTATTTTTTGTAAGGATAACATATTGTTATATCTAGATTTTGGATGTGATAAATGTAACGTGTTGGTTATTTGTTGGCTATATCTGATTCTATACATGTTTAATATGTACATAGAAAAAAAAGAATTAAAAAAGAAGCGCCTACATTAGACTTCGGTTATGACCAAAACTGAAGCATACAAGAGATATTAGGTTTCATTTCTAGTAATAATTGAAGCCTAATTCCCTTTCTGATTTAAAATATCATTTAATTTAAAGGTATTAGGCTTTGATTCTGACACCAACCATAGACTAATACCATTTTTTTCATTTTCCATTATTTATTTATGCTTTATGCTTTGATTGATAAAAGAACTGAAGCCTAAAATGTGTTTTTTTTATATTATTTATTTATCATTTCATGCTTTGTGTAAGACCCATGAAATTTAATTAATTAAATAATTAATTAATTAATAAATACGGGTAGTGAAAGCCTTTATGGCATTAATTATTGATTGATATGATGTGGAAAAGTACTAGCTCAAATGGTTAAGAGTACTTAGTTATGATGAGAGGACTTGGGTTCAAGTCTTAAAAATGTATGTCATTTATGTGTTAATTAATTGATTATTATTTTAATAATATGCTTGATTATGATAAGTGATAATATAACCCTATAATTATAGGAATTATCATGAAACATGAATTGGTTGAATGGGTGTGCATTGATTTGACATTGGCATGGTCATGGGTTTAAACCTTGGTAATTTCCAATTAAACTTTCTTTTTGCCAAATTTATTTTTGGTATGAATTTGAAGGGACAGAAGAACCCTAATTGTCTAAGAGAATCTAAGAAGGCTGAGAAAAGAAGTGCAAAACAACCGTTGAATGATCATTATGCCTAGTTTAATGGCAATTTTTGTTTTAGTCATTAAGGCAATTAAAACTAGGCTTGAAAGTGGGGGTAAAGGGAAGTTTAGTGCGAAGAAGAGGACTCTAAGAAGATACTACTCTGTTGCACTGGAAATTGGAAGTCGAGAGTGAATTGGAGGACAATTTCAGAATATTAGAAACAAGTTTGGAAGGAGACAAGGACTGGATTTTTGGTGCGCAAAGGCTTCAATAAATTCCAAGACTTAAGCAAGGAAACCAGGTTAGGGGAGCTGGACTCCGTGTATTTTTTAATTATATTATTGTCTTTCATGATGTATGCATATATGGATGCCTGAATCGTGCCTATTTCGTTGAAGTTTCGTAGTTTTTGGAAAATTTCCAGAAACTGTCGGCAAGCCTTCAAAGCCGCCAAACGACACATATAATTTACACTAGGTTTCTGGGTTTTTCCAGAAACCACTTGGTGGTGAGATATAAACCGCCAAGCGATACCTCTGATCAACCCAAGTTATGGGTTTTTGGCATGAACTACTTGGCGATGATGAACACCCGCTAGGCAACGTGAGCAAATTTGCTCAAATTGGATTTTTTTGGGTTATGGGTTAAGTTTGACAGGGGAAAAACGGTAGCTTTAAACGTTGATTGATCATTGGATGTTTATAGACTTTGAATTACATGAGAGTGGAGGTTAAAATTGATGAAATTGCTATAAACATCTTTTAGGGATGTAAGGGTTGGGGGTTTTGATGAATTGACTGTAATGGTCGTTAATTGCACTAGAGTTGTTGTTGGAGATAGTTAAATTTGAATATTTGTGTCATTGCTATCATTGTCACATGCGAAAAAACTAAGATAGGTCAAGAAAAGCATCGGGGAAATGTAAGAGGGTCTTCACAAGTGCTGGAATTCTGGGAAATTGCCTAGAAATGCATGCACTGCTTGGCAGCACAGGGCTTCCCGTCAGGCGCCAGCACAGAGATAGTGATTTTGCGTGGCTGCGAGGTGCAATCCTGGTTTTGGGATATTCTGACGTCTAATTGTTGGGGAAAATGGATTTTAAGGAAATTGTTAGGAGGATTAAATATGAATTAATGTGAGGGTGGAATTGGGATTGGAAGAATTTGAATTTTAGTCCTATACAGTTTAGTTCCTAAACCAGGATCATGAATGAGGTCGGATGTGAGAAACAAAACGAAGGATTTAGGCATTGGAATTTCCATTAGGTGCCTAATTAGCCAAGATTATAACCAATGTGGCTAAGTGTTGAATAAGGTGACATGTGCTTGAAAAGAATAATTGAGTAATGACAAACCAATTTGGTATTAAGGATTTGGGAAAGGGTATAATACTGGTAAGTGCAATTGATAAGAATGACAGTACGAGCTGGTATACTTGGGACAACCTAAAGCTAATGGAATGCAACCGGGAAGGGATATGATGATTAAGGACAGTGCTGGCCATATTTAGCTAAGTATTTGGGTTATGATAAGTGTTAAGGTAGTGAATGGTGTGTAAGAAACTTAGAAGGCCATGAAAAATCAGTACCATTCGTTGTACTGGTGTAGCGCTTGGCGGCAGAACTAGAGCCGTCAGGCGATAGCTACAAAAACAGTGGGATTGTGGAGCGCGTAGCACTTGGCGGTGAGGGTGGTCCCACCAGGCAATGTTTGCAAGTCAGTGTTCTCTTAGGCGCTTGGCGCCTGGCGGTACGTGTCCCCCACTAGGCAGTCTGGAAGCTAGTTTCGCCTGGCAGCTCTAGAGTAGCGCCAGACGATAACGTAGAGGCAAGACTTGGTTTTGCTTGCTTTGGATGTGCGTGGTCTACAAGACTTTGGTGATATCTCGAAGGTCGGTTTCCTGGTGTTCCTTGAGTTGTGGCTTAAAACGTATCCTTTGAGTTGTGGCTCAGGATAGGAGTTAAGCACATGGCAATTGTAAGACCCGCAAAATTTAATTAATTAAATAAATAATTAATTAATAAATGCAGGTAGTGGGAGCATTTATGACATTAATTATTGATTGATATGACATGGAACAGTACTAGTTCAAATGGTTGAGAATACTTAGTTCTGTGAGAGGACTTGGATTCAAGTCCTATGTATGCCACTTGTTATTTTAATTATGTATTTGTTTTAAGTAAAATGTTGGTTGTGGTGCGTGATATTATATTCTTAAATGAGTAAGAATTATCATGAAACATGAATTGGTTGAATGATTTTGCATTGATTTGACATTGGCATGGGTATGGGTTTGAACCTTGGTGAATCCAAACTAAATTTTCTTTTGCCAAAACTTCTTTTGGCATGAAGGTGAAAGGGCAAAGAAACCCTGACAGCCAGAAGGTGCTAGAAAATTTCGATTGAATGACAATTAAACTTAATTTTAATGGTATTTTTGTTTTGCACCATTTACCTCTCATTAAGACAACATTTAGTGGCTAATTAAGGGAAAGAGAGAGTGTTTTGTGATTACCATTATTGCATAGTAAGAGGAGAACGAATTCAACTAGAGCATTGTGAGAATTGAGAGTGAGTGGGAGCTGAATTGAAGGGAGGTACTAGACGACATATGGTCAAGGGAGGAGGTAAGGATTCTAGTGTTTTAGCAAGGAAACCAGGTTAGGGATGTTGTCATCGTGTTTAATTGTTAAATTATTGCATGATTTGTGAAATGTATCTATAATTGAACTTGTGTCCTGTGTTTTCCCTGAATTTCGTAAGTTTTTGGAATTTTTTCAGAAATCGCCTAGTAGATTAAGAACAATCACCAGGCAACACATCTTCCCTACACAATTTTGGGTTCCTGAAGAGGAACCACCTAACGGTAAGATCCTAACCGCCAGGCAACGTGTGTCTGATTCACCCAGTTTCTGGGTTTTTGTTTGAACTACCTGGCAGAGATTGTAAGATCTGGAAAAATTTAGAATAAATAGAAATCCTTGGAAGGAATTAATGACTTGATTAAGATTGCTGATTTATTTAAATTAATTATTTTATTGAATTAAGAAATATGGAATAATTATTTGAGTGATTTAAGTTATTAATTTATTTATTAATATTATATTTAATATTGAGTACATTAGTTTATCAACTTATAATGTGCGCTATATTAATAAAAAGTAATTGGCTTGGTGGTCGGTGTGTGTGTGTTGTTGTTGTGCGAAAGTGCAAGGGTTTGATTCCAGTTAGCATTAAAAGGGTTAAACTGTGCTTTTCCCTGTGCTATTTTTACGTTTTGGGTCACGTGGGTTGTTTTAATATTTTAGATTTTTTTTCTCTCTCTGTTGCCATGCTACAAGTTAGTATTTTTTTATTTCCTTTCTTTCTGTTTGTGCTGCCACACGAATATTGCTAAATAATAACGGCGAACCAAGTTTTATTTTGTTTCCGTGGATCTTAACTGAATGTAAGGGATTCAAGGTGAAGTTAGAGTGACCGTTGTAAGGTATATTATATGGGTTAAATAGAGTTTGTTTAGGGTGAAAAAGGGCTGAAGTAAAGGGAGGCAAGGCAAAGAGGATTAAGAGAAAACGTAGGTAAAAAGACCATAGAGGATCAATGGTGTGTGAAGACTAAGAGCTGCAGAGTGGACAACGTGAGAACAAAAGAGTTGTTGAGCCATGTAGGGGAATCTGACTTCATTTTCTGTTTTGTTTGTAGCTTGACCTTGTTCTTGTTGTATGTATTTTGTTTGCTTGATGAATGAAACTTGAAACACATACATGTGTAGCGTAAGGGAAGATTTACTTTGTTTTTTTCTCTTCAAGTTCTCTTCGGTTGAGTGCAGCATTCCATGGTGGTGGCAACGTGTGAGTTCCTATTGTAGTGTTTCACTTTTGGGTTGGTTTTGTTATCACGTGGTTGCATTGCATTAGCAAGGATTCCAAATATACTTGATATTTCCTTCTTCTCTTCCATGGCCTACATGTGTAATTGTTCTTCCCTGCATTCACGTTGAAACCCTAGGGGTTGATATTAGGTTTTCTTGTTTATGTTGCAGTAGTGCACTCACGAACTCCTTTATCCATTAACTTTTTTTAAGCTTGTGCATGAACCACTTTGTTTCTTGGTGGGCAGCGTTTTGGTTTCACTGTTTTAGCATGTCACGCATACGTACTTGCTTGGTAGAAAAACCCATAACATGCATAAAGTTATTCTTTTACGTTGTAGTAAAAGTCTCATAGGTTTGGCAGTGTAATGTGTTCATAATTAGATAGGGGCCATGATATGGTGGGAATGCGTGGATTAGGTGTAGGGGAAGTTAACTTTGCTTTCTGTTTGTTTGAAGCTTAACTCTTTCTCTGTTCTCTTTTGTACGTTTGATGCTTGAATGTTGTGTTTTGTATATCATATGAGATGCTGACGTTACGTGTTTCTGGTTAGATGAGTTACAACTTTTGGGGTTTGGGTTGGAGTACATAAACGCATTGTATCATGGGCTATTTAGTGGACTACATGTTTTCTAGCCTTGCACCAGGTTTCATAAATTTTGGTTACTCAAGTACATGCATCTCGTTCCACTCATTCTTTTTGGTTTCAGTGTTATAGTAGTTCACATGTGTTCATGTATGGTAGAAGACCTTGGTGTGCATAGGGTTTTGTTTATCAAGTTACGGAGAAGACACATGTTTGAGTTTAATGGTCATTATCTCATCACATTGTGGGCTGCATTGTTAAAGCTTTTCTCTATCCATGGGTTGTATATTCACTTGTTTCTTTTTTTTTTTAATAAGTGGTGCAAACCATGCATAACCTAACCTTACCTACTCTTTCTTATTCTTTTGTACTAAATGTGCCAAAACCAACCTAACCGTTGGTTCATTTTAGCTCCTTAGGCCTATATTTTCTTTCTTTGGTTTCTTTCTTTATTGCTCACATTGCTGCCACACTAAATTAATGCACATAAGGGTTATTTTTCTCATTGCAATTTCTTTTTTTTATTTAGTAATATATTATAGTATATCATTTGAAAGGCATTATGGGAATGGTGGGACCATAAGTATTAGCTATTGCTATTGGTTTACTTTATCTTAGTTATATTTAGGTGCAGTTCCACACGTTTCACACTCACCAAGTGTTTTCGAAAATGGGTTCCATGTCTCTGCAGCAAAGTGTTGTTATATTTAGTGCATGAACCAATCGGGTCTTTCTTCCTTAGCCTACTATTCCACCGTTCCAATGCTTTGTCACTTCGGGGAGAGAAAAACTATCCAAACCTAATCTTGTTTTTGTGCATGGAGAGAAAAACTATCCAAACCCAAGAGAAAAACTTTCTTTTCCTCACATTGTTCACTTATCCCGTGTTTGAGCTTATGATAGTTTAGGGATAGTTTTTCTCCTTTTAATTCACATTGGATCTTCTCCAATCTTTCCTCTAGCTTGGTGTGTTAGCCAAATTATGGTTATTGTGTGTTTCCTTTTAATCCAATCATGCATTAGGTTTCCTTCTTTGTGAGAGAATAGAAGAAAAGTTACATAATCACAAGATTCTCGTGGGGCCCAGGGTGAATAAAAGTCATACTATATGGTAGCCTAAAACCATTTTCACGATGCTTCAAATGTGAATTTGTAGGATAGCCTTTGTGTTCTCTTTAGGTTGTCTAGGTTGTGAATATTTCTCTATCTTTGCATCATATGGTCACAGTTGAAAGGAAAAAGCCATTCCATTATTCCCTCTCACATTGTTACGTTTTGGTTGTAGGTGGTGTGTGCATGGATCACGTGGGCATCATAGTAGTATATGAGTGTACTACCAAGGGCTTGTGGTGAATAAAAATATTTTCATTGGTGCAGGGTAGAATTTTTTAGGTTTGCTATGCCATCTTTTCCATTTAATGTTAACATATATTCCCATTGGCACGAGGGGCATAACATGGAAGTGAGAGAGTCTCTATGGGCCATGGTTCATGTAGTTTTGGTGCAATGTTTTCCTTAGATTTTAAGTGCAACTTTTGGGTGGTGCAGAGACATGAAAATGGTGTAGTTTATTTCTCATGCCATTTGGTTTTCTTTATGTGTGGTTGAGAGCCTTTCACACGTGTTTGCATAGTTTAGGTTAGCTGGTGGTTTTTTCGGTTTTTCTTATTCATGATTAAGGTGAGGTTCACATAAAAACATGTTTTCTTTCATTATAAAATTGGATGTGATCTCATTTGGCTTCACTAGTTTTTCATACTTTTCATTTGGGTCTTTCATCTGGTTTTACAAATTGTCTTATGTTTTAATGTGTTGTTGGCCTTTGATGGGATGAATGTGTGTTTTGGCTTTACTTTGTGCCTTAAATCATGTGATGGTTATCTTATTGAAGGTGGGTTATATAACCATAATTGCAATGTCAATTCTATGTCTTTTGCTTGGTTATATGTAATATTCTTGTTGCATGGTTGTACAAGTAAAATGGTGGCTTCGTGCTTTAGTTGTTTGTTGTTTTGTTGGGGTTGGAAACCACTCGTTGGGTTCGTTGTATGAATGTATTATTTGATAAGTTGATGGGTTTATGTTATGAAACTTTATTTCACATGCATGATGTGATGGTGTGTATTTTGTTGGCAATATGTAATCCTCATGTGTTGCATGTTAGGAGTGTTTTGCCTTGCTTAAAGACTCTTGTTGAAATAAGTGTTGTGTGAGGTTTTTCGTACCTAGAGACCCAGTGAAGACACTTTTGCCTATGTGAAGCAATGGAAAAGGGTCATCTTTGCTTGTGTGAAGCAGTGGTAGAGGATTGGTCCGAGTGTTGTACGCTCTTGCCTATGCAAAGCAGTGGGGGATAGGAAAGATGTTTCGTCTTATTTCGGCTCGTTGCGAGTATAATGTCTAATGTGCGATGCATTAACATTTTTACTCATAATTCCTTGAGGAATAAGGGAGATAGTCTGGCTGCGATAGTGGGACACATCAAACCATTTATTTCTAGGAAACTAGATGTTGTTGTGGGGTAAAAGGCCGCAGAAAACCAAAGCTTGATTATGATTATTATGTTTAAGGATTTTAGATGAATGCGATAGTCTGTTGGTTTGATATGGTTGTTTTGATGTTGGGAGTTGTGTGTTCAAAATAAATTTTGATTGTGATCATAATGCTTAAGTGTTACTTGAATGAGATGTTGAGTATTATTTGTCATGTTTTATTTACGAAATTCTTTTATATATCATTGTTTATGGTTAGCTTACCCCTATTTGTTTGTTTGTGTGTTTGTTGTATGTGCGATGATCATATAACATGTGTGTTATACGAGAGTAGATGATATTGTAGATAATTTTTGACATGGAGTAGATTGACAAGATGTTGGGGTGGACTCGGGAGTTTTTATAATTTATTTAGTTGTTTTAAATCAGATACTAAAAACTATGTAATTTTCTTTTGTTCGCAATTGTTATTTGAATTTTTTAGACAAATTGACGTTTTGAACTATGTAGTTTAAAAGTTTTTTTATTAGTACATTTTCAATGATAATCCTTTTCCGTTAAACGCGAAAATGTTCTAACTTTTCGTGACATCCCAAAATTGGGGTGTTATAGTGATGAACACCTGCCAGACGACGTGAGCAATGTGGCTCGATTCTGATGATTTTGGGGTTCTAGGTTGAGTTTGATCGGGGCAAACAGTAGCTTTAAACGTTAATTAATCATTGAGTGTTTGTAGACTTTGAATTACATGAGATTGAAGGTTAAAATCGATGACAATTGTTATAAATGCTCTTTTAGGGTTGGAAATCTCTGGGTTTGAATGTCACGGGAATAATTGGTGTTTGGATTGCTTTGGAAAGTGCTAATGGATGTGTTTAGGCTGCGAATTATTATAATCATAAGCGAAAAACTAGGAAAGGTTGGGGTTTCATAGTGCAGGAATTTCTGGAAATCTCTAGAATTATATGCACCGCCTGGCGACACTTGCACGACCATCAGGCGACAGGTGCAAATCAGGTGCGTATTGCAACTGAGATGGCAATGAAGGGAAATTCAGTGAAGGGTGAGTTAGTGGTATATAACATTAGGAAGAGTGAGTGATTAATGAAAGGGGATGAGAAATAAGGAATGAATTATAAATTTGTATTGTAATGATAATGTGGCTAAAGTATAAAATACTGTAGTGGTTGATATAGGTTCGTCATAAGCATAGATAGTCAGTTGGAGAGTTGGCTTTACGTAATTTGACCAATTGGTGCATAGATGAACGTACGACATGTTAAATAATAAGGCAGGGGTACATGACTAGGGTGGAGTCATAAATGGACTAATTAGAATACCATAAGGAAATGGTAAGTCTTAGTTATAAGTTGTATGAGTTGCATAAGGTGAAATGTTGGTGAGTCAGTTGATCGTAGGTCAATCAACTCATTTGTATAATGAGATTGGGGAAAATCATATGAGTGTAGGAACATTCGTAATAAGGCAACCATTAAGAGAATTGATACTCTAGAGGTGTGCAATTGTGTGATTGAGGATTAGCAATTAGAGGAAGTGTAGCAAAACCAGTACAGTTCGTTGTACTAGTGTGGCGCCTGGCGATGGGTGTAACATCCCTAGGGAATTTACTTAAAAAATAATAATAAAAGAAAATAATTATATTAGTAGTCGTCTCGATAAAAATCCCAACGCGGGAATATTTAATTTCATGAAAACGCGCGCCAAAAATTATATCATAATCAGTCAATGGTTACAAGTTCCCATTATTCGTGTGCATAATAAAAACTTAAAATAATACATGTAGGAGAAAATCCTAGATCTAATCCCAGGCTAGCCCTCACTCCGCCATCTGAAC